>OFIS01000014.1_pt1 | contig 276515 bp, 249 predicted proteins | sample 1775071 | NCBI WGS metagenome assembly OFIS01 (sample SAMN08195774, study PRJEB24354) | sludge metagenome | isolation source: sludge from phenol fed wastewater aerobic bioreactor C | place: India: Nagpur | collected 2016-09-17
TCCCCACTGCTGCCTCCCGTAGGAGTCTGGGCCGTGTCTCAGTCCCAGTGTGGCTGATCATCCTCTCAGACCAGCTACTGATCGTCGCCTTGGTGAGCCATTACCTCACCAACTAGCTAATCAGACGCGGGTTCATCCGATGGCGATAAATCTTTCCCCTTTCGGGCACATACGGTATTAGTCCAAGTTTCCCTGGGTTATTCCGTACCATCGGGCAGATCCCCACGTGTTACTCACCCGTCTGCCGCTCCCATTGCTGGGCGCTCGACTTGCATGTGTTAGGCCTGCCGCCAGCGTTCGCTCTGAGCCAGGATCAAACTCTCAAGTTGGATGAGTTTGATTTGGCTATGTCGCTACGAACTTCTCATCATAGACGAGGTCGGAATGAGATGTATCACTCACGTGATAGCATCGCTTCCGGAGTTACGTAGGACCGCCGAAGTCATACTCGGCCGCGTCTCGATCTTGCGATCGATGGCGGCCCGCAAGGACTTCGCCGTCCACGTTTCTCTTTCTTCATTTTAACTTATCAAACAGCCTGAGAGCGAAGCTCTCACCCTTTCGGGTCATCTGAGCCGACAGCTCAACCCCCGGTGACTTAACCGGCGATTTCACAACAACGAAGTCGTGAGGAGCGTCGGAGACGCGCTGTCGTTCGCTGGAGGGCGGCGGCAGCGCGTCGTTGATGGGCGGTTTATAGGGCCCGCCCCCTCGCCCTGTCAACACCCCAATTTTCGAAAAATGAAGGGCGAATGACACTGTGGAAAAACCGCCGGCTTATCCACCGAGAAGCTTTATATGGTGCGGGCTTGCGGGCTGTGCAAGACTTGGCCTTTCGGAGACGGAATCGCGCCGTTCCGGCGAAAATCCGCGAAAAAAGTTTTGCCGGCATGGCGTGAAGTCCGAGCGAGGCGCGGGACGGGCCGAAGCACCACGCGATAGCCTATAACATATTGAAATAATGTGCGTTCTGGTGAGCGGTGGATCTCCGGGCATGGCCAGCAGGTGTCCCGCAGACTGCTCCTCGGCCCATTCGCGCCAGCGAAAATCGCGCGAAAAATTTTCCGAAGCGACGCGGAGCGGGGGCTCAGGCAGGCGTTCGTGGGGGCGCGGGCGGGAGATTGCCGCGTTCGCCCACCCCGGCGATCCCCGCCGGCGCCCGCGCGGCCGATGGCCGGAGCGCTTCTCTTTCGCGTGCGCGCGCGAAGGCCTCGATTCCGGCGCAGGGGGTTCGGCGCCCGCTCAGCCCTGCGCTGCGCGGGGCTTCCCCCGAATGGGAAGCAGGCGCCGCTCATCGGGGTATCGCGTTGGCCGCTCGGCGCAGAGGTCGGCTGGCGGTGGCTTCCGCCGACGCAAGCTTCAGCAGGCTCTTCCGAAGGTCCGCGGCGGATTCGGCGAGCGCGCCGGTCGCGGACCAAGGGGGCGCCGGGTGTACGGATCGCGGCCCAAGCCCTTGGAACGGGCGGGCGCGCCCCAAAGGCGCCCGCCATCCTTTTGCCGCCTCCATCCCATCAGATCCGGCCCCTGGTTCGGCGGATCACCCCGGTTGCGTTGACGCGCGCCCATGGGGAAGGCATGGTCCGCCATACGTCTAGGGAAAGCGGGTCCGCGCTCCGGCGCGGCAATCAGCCAAAGGGACGGAGTTTTGCAGCAGCGACGATCCGCCGGCGCATGGCGCGAGGCCGCGAGCGCGGCCGGGCTCGGAGACGATCCACCCCTCGGCACCGATGGCGACGAGGAAGAGATCGATCGCCGCCGCGTGTCGGTCCGCTGGTTCGCGGCCACGCTCCTGACGGCCCTGTGCGGCAGCTTCCTGATGGGCGGCGCGGTCTATGCCGCCCTCGACAGCGAACATCGCTTCGTCACCATGCCCGAGCGGGTGCGCGCGGCCATCCGCGGCGCCCTGTCCGCCGGCGAGCGGCCGACCAATTCGGCCCGCAAGGGCGATCGCATGTCGCTGCTGGCCGAGGCCTCGACCGCCCGGCAGACCTTCCGCGTCTCCACCACCACCAAGATCGGCGACCGCGAGATCATCAAGGTGCGCCCCTTCACCCGGGTGGCCGCCAACCTGGCGATGAGCACCACCTCGGTCTCCGCCAACATCCCGCGCTACAATCCCACCCAGATCGTCGCCGAATCCGCCGATGACGACACCCCGGCCCCGCAGGCCGAGCCCACCGGCGAGGTGACGGTGGTCATGCGCGACCTTTCGGGCCTGCCCGCCAACACCAAGTTCGGCGGCTCGACGCCGATGGAGAACGTCCTGGTGAAGGTGCGCGAGGTGGCGGAGCTGGCCAGCGCCGCGCCGCCCGTCGGCCTGCCCTCGGCGATTGCCGGGCTGGGCCAGAAATTCTCCCCCGGCGCGCTCTCCTATGCCAGCGAGGGCGGCTATTCCTTCACCGGCGCGTCGGCCCGGCTGGAGGCGCCGGAGAACATCAGTTTCGTGCCGAAGAGCTCGGCCGAAACCTCCGGCGGCAACGACTGGTCGGAAACGACCGTGGTGGTCAAGAAGGGCGACACCATCGCCTCCATCCTGACCGACGCCGGCGTCCCGCCCGAGGATGCGCGGGGGCTCGCCTCGGCCTTCGGCCGCGGCCGGGACGGCAAGGTCAAGGACGGGCTGCGGGTGCGCATGCTGCTGCAGCAGGAAGGCAAGAAGACCCTCCCCCTGCGCGTCTCGCTCTTCTCCGATACCGGCCATGAGGGCACCGTGGCGGCATCGGACGACGGGCGCTACGTCTCGGTGGCCGAGCCGTCGGAAACCGAGATGGCCGGTGTCTCCGAGGAGGCCGAGGACGACAGCGGCCCCGGCATCCGGCTCTATGAGAGCATCTACGAGACCGCCCTGCGCAACGAGATGCCGCGCAACGTCATCGCCGACATCATCCGGATCTATTCGTTCGACGTGGACTTCCAGCGCCGCGTGCGGCCGGGCGACAATTTCGAGGTGCTCTACTCGGACGACGGCTCCAACAACGACGTCATGTTCGCCGCCCTCACCGTCGGCGGGGAAACCCGGCACTACTACCGCTTCCAGACCTCCGACGACGGCGTCGTCGATTACTATGACGAGGAAGGCAAGAGCGCGAAGAAGTTCCTGGTCCGCAAGCCGCTCTCCGGCGGCGTGATGCGTTCGCCCTTCGGCTACCGGCGCCACCCCATCCTCGGCTATGCGAAGCTGCACACCGGCGTGGACTGGGCGGATGTCACCGGCACGCCGATCTACGCGGCCGGCAACGGCACGATCATCAGCGCCGGCTGGAAGTCGGGCTACGGGCGGCACACCGAGATCCAGCATGCCAACGGCTACGTGACCACCTATTCGCACCAGTCTGGCTTCGCCCGCGGCATCCGCGACGGCGTCACGGTGCGCCAGGGCCAGCTGATCGGCTACATCGGATCCACCGGCCTCTCCACCGGCCCGCACCTGCATTATGAAGTGAAGATCAACGGCAATTTCGTCGATCCCATGCGCATCAAGCTGCCCCGCGGACGCGCCCTCACCGGGCGCTTCCTGACCGACTTCAACCATGAGCGCGAGCGCATCGACGCCCTGATGAACCACGCCCCGATGCAGCCGAAGGTGGCGTCCACCACCGGCGCCCGCTCGGCCCGCAACTGAGGCACCAGCCGCGGGACGCTGGCGCTGGCGCTGGCGCCGGCGCGAAGCTCCCCCGACCGCGCGGCTTCGACCTGAGAGTGGACATGAAAAGGGGCTCCTCCCGGCTGGGAGGAGCCCCTTTTCCGTTGCAGCGCCCGCGGTGCCCGAGGACGGCGGCGGGCCTCAGGCGGCCTGATTCACCTCGCCCGGCGCGGTCTGGAAGGCGAGGTGGTCGCCCTCCAGCGTCACCCGCACCGCCGCCCCGTCCATGATCTCGCCGCCGAGGATCTTCTCGGCGAGGGGATCCTGCACCAGCTTCTGGATGGTGCGCTTCAGGGGCCGGGCGCCGTAGGCCGGGTCGTAGCCCTTGTCGGCCAGGAAGGACCGCGCCTCCGGGGTGAGCTCGATGGTGATCTTGCGATCCTCCAGGAGCTTCCTGAGGCGGCCCATCTGGATATCGACGATGGAGTCCATCTGCTCGCGGAGCAGGCGGTGGAACATGACGATCTCGTCGATGCGGTTGATGAACTCCGGCCGGAAGTGCCGGCGCACCGCCTGCATCACGAGGTCGTAGGCCTCGTCGTCGGAGATCACCTTCTCCCCGTCCGTCCCCGGCAGGGAGAAGCCGATGGGCTGGCGCGGATCGGCCAGGAACTCGGCCCCGAGGTTCGAGGTCATGACGATGAGCACGTTGCGGAAATCCACCGTGCGGCCCTGCCCGTCCGTCAGGCGCCCGTCGTCGAGCACCTGGAGCAGGACGTTGAACACGTCCGGATGGGCCTTCTCCACCTCGTCGAACAGCACCACCTGATAGGGCCGGCGGCGCACCGCCTCGGTGAGGGCGCCGCCCTCGTCATAGCCCACATAGCCGGGAGGGGCGCCAATGAGGCGGCTCACGGAGTGCTTCTCCATGTATTCCGACATGTCGATGCGCACCATGGCGGTCTCGTCGTCGAACAGGAACTCGGCCAGCGCCTTGGTCAGCTCGGTCTTGCCGACGCCGGTCGGGCCGAGGAAGAGGAACGAGCCGATGGGCCGGTTCGGGTCCTGCAGGCCGGCGCGGGCCCGGCGCACCGCGGTGGAGACGGCGGCCACGGCCTCCGACTGGCCCACCACGCGGCGGGCGAGCTCCAGCTCCATGCGCAGCAGCTTCTCGCGCTCGCCTTCCAGCATCTTGTCCACCGGCACGCCGGTCCAGCGGGAGACGACGCCGGCGATGTGGTTGGGGGTCACCGCCTCTTCCAGGGTCTGGCCGTTGTTGCCCGCCTTCTCGATCTCGGCGAGGCGCTTCTCCAGCTCCGGGATCACCGAATAGGTGAGCTCGCCGGCCTTCTGATACTCGCCGTGGCGCTGCGCGGACTGGAGGTCGGCGCGGGCCTGATCGAGCTTGGCCTTGACCGAGGTGGCCTCGGACAGCTTCTCCTTCTCCGCCTTCCATTTGGCGGTGAGGACGGAGGCTTCCTCCTCCAGCTCGCCCAGATCCTTCTCGAGGCGCGCGAGGCGGTCCTTGGAGGCCTGATCGGTCTCCTTCTTCAGGGCCTCCTGCTCGATCTTGAGACGGACGATCTCGCGGTCGAGATTGTCCAGCTCCTCGGGCTTGGAATCCACCTGCATGCGCAGCCGCGAGGCGGCCTCGTCCATCAGGTCGATGGCCTTGTCGGGCAGGAAGCGGTCGGTGATGTAGCGGTTGGACAGCACCGCCGCCGAAACCAGCGCCGAATCGGTGATGCGCACGCCGTGGTGCAGCTCGTACTTCTCCTTCAGGCCGCGCAGGATGGAGACGGTATCCTCCACCGTGGGCTCGGAGACGAAGACAGGCTGGAAGCGGCGGGCGAGGGCCGCGTCCTTCTCCACATGCTTGCGATACTCGTCTAGCGTGGTCGCGCCGACGCAGTGCAGCTCGCCGCGGGCGAGGGCCGGCTTCAGCAGGTTGGAGGCATCCATGGCGCCGTCGGTCTTGCCGGCGCCGACCAGGGTGTGCATCTCGTCGATGAACAGGATGATGCCGCCTTCCGCGCTCTCCACCTCGGAAAGCACGCTCTTCAGGCGCTCCTCGAACTCGCCGCGATACTTCGCGCCAGCGATGAGCGACCCCATGTCGAGGGCGAGCAGGGACTTGTTCTTCAGGCTCTCCGGCACGTCGCCGTCGACGATGCGGCGGGCGAGGCCCTCGACGATGGCGGTCTTGCCGACGCCGGGCTCGCCGATGAGCACCGGATTGTTCTTGGTGCGGCGCGCCAGCACCTGGATGGTGCGGCGGATCTCCTCGTCGCGGCCGATCACCGGGTCGAGCTTGCCGTCGCGCACCGCCTGGGTGAGGTCGCGGGCGTACTTCTTCAGCGCGTCATAGGCGTTCTCGGCGGTGGCGGTGTCCGCGGTGCGGCCCTTGCGCAGGGCCTCGATGGCGGAATTCAGATTCTGCGCCGTCACGCCCGCCTTGCCGAGGATCTTGCCGGCCTCGGTATCCTTCTCGATGGCGAGGGCGAGCAGCATGCGCTCGACCGTGACATAGCCGTCGCCGGCCTTCTTCGCCGCCTGCTCGGCCGCGTCGAACACCCGCGCCAGCTGCTGGCTGACATAGACCTGCCCCGAGCCGCCGGAAACCTTTGGCAGCTTGCCGAGGGCCGCTTCCACATCGGCGCGCACCAGCGTGGGATTGCCGCCCGCACGCTGGATCAGGCCCGAGCAGAGGCCCTCCGGATCATCCATCAGCACCTTCAGGAGGTGCTCGGGGGTGAACTGCTGGTTGCCCTCGCGCGTCGCGAGGGACTGGGCCGACTGGACGAAGCCGCGCGCGCGCTCGGTGTAGATCTCGAAATTCATAAGCTCTTCTCCTTCTCGCCTCCGCCACCTTCCGTGAAGCGCAGCCGACGCGTTCGGTGTGATCCCGGAGTCTCCGGCGATCACCGCACAGGTTCAGATTGCCCGCGCTGGCCCTCATGTGGGTGTGGCCCCCCGGCAACGGAAGGGGCGCCGCCGCCCCGGCGCGGCAAAAATCCGGCGCCGGCCACCCCGCCGCGCCGCGCACCTGCGGTTGCTGAGCCGGCACGACATATCCTTTGAATGTGAAGGCACTTCGCGCAATCCTTGCGAATCGCCGCAAGAGGCTCCCGCCACGAGGGGCCCGCGCATCAGCCGCGCGGCGCATAAGGGGAGGGTGGAATGGAGACCACCGGTGACGGTGCCCATAGCTACAATGTTCTGTTCCTGTGCAGCCGCTATGCGGCGCGCTCGCTCATGGCGGAGGCGATCCTCAACAAGGATGGCGCCGGACGCTTCCACGCCTTTTCCGCCGGCACCCAGCCGAGCGGAACGGTGCATCCCCTGGCGATCGAGACGCTGACACGCCTCAGCTATCCCACCGAGGGCCTGGCATCCAAGAGCTGGGAGGCGTTCGCCGCCGCCGACGCGCCGCACATGGATTTCGTCATCACCGTCTGCGACGACGCGGCGGGCGAGGAATGCCCGGTGTGGCCGGGCCATCCCATGATGGCCCATTGGGGCATCGAGAATCCGGCCTATGCCAACGGCAACGAGATGCAGAAGGAAGCCGCCTTCAACACCTGCTTCCGGCATCTGAAGAACCGCATCTCGGTGTTTGCGGCCCTGCCCATCGCCACCCTCGACCGCCTCGCGCTGCAGGCGAAGCTGCACGAAATCGGCGACATGGCGGGCACCACCACGCCGACAGCCAAGGCAAGCTGACGCGCGCAGCCTCCCCCCGAAGCACCATCGCGGCGCAGATCGGACAGCTTCGGACGATTTATCAAAGGCTTAATGGCCCGGCGGCAGGCGCCGGGCGATCCATAACGCCTTGCCACCAAAAGACCCTCGGTTTGCGCTAAAAGAGGTGTTGAACCTTCAGCGAATCGAGAGTCCCATGGCCGAACCCACACCGCCCGCCTCTCCCGAGGAATACGGCGCCCAATCCATTCAGGTCCTGAAGGGCCTGGACGCGGTGCGCAAGCGGCCGGGCATGTATATCGGCGACACCGACGACGGCTCCGGGCTCCACCACATGGTCTATGAGGTGGTGGACAACGCCATCGACGAAGCGCTCGCCGGCTGGGCCAAGGAGGTCACGGTAACCCTCAACGCCGACGGTTCGGTGACGGTGACCGACGACGGGCGCGGCATTCCCACCGACCTTCACCCGGAGGAAGGGGTGTCCGCTGCCGAGGTCATCATGACCCAGCTCCACGCGGGCGGGAAGTTCAACCAGAACTCCTACAAGGTCTCGGGTGGCCTGCACGGGGTGGGCGTCTCGGTGGTGAACGCGCTCTCCACCACCCTCGACCTCACCGTCTGGCGCGACGGCAAGGAGCATTTCATGCGCTTCCGCCACGGCGAGGCGGAGGCGCCGCTGCGCGTGGTGGGCGATGCCCCGGCCGGCAAGCGCGGCACCAAGGTGACCTTCACCCCGAGCCCCGGCACCTTCACCAGGACCGAGTTCGACTATTCCACCCTGGAGCACCGTCTGCGCGAGCTGGCCTTCCTCAATTCCGGCGTGCTCATCGTGCTCACCGACGCGCGCGGCCCGGAGCCGAAGCGCGAGGAGCTGCACTACGAAGGCGGCGTTGAGGCCTTCGTCGCCTATCTCGACCGCTCCAAGCAGGCGCTGCTGGAGAAGCCCATCGTGATCCGCGCCGAAAAGGACGGCATCTCGGTGGAGGCTGCGCTTTCGTGGAATGACGGCTACCACGAAAATGTGCTGTGTTTCACCAACAACATCCCGCAGCGCGACCGCGGCACCCATTTCACCGGCTTCGCCGCCGCGCTGACCCGCCAGGTGATCGGCTATGCCAACGCCTCGGGCATCGCCAAGAAGGAGAAGGTGGACCCCACCGGCGAGGATTGCCGCGAGGGCCTCACCGCCGTCCTCTCGGTGAAGGTGCCGGACCCCAAATTCTCCTCCCAGACCAAGGACAAGCTGGTTTCCTCCGAGGTCCGCCCGGTGGTCGAGAGCCTGGTGGGCGACGCGCTCGCCAACTGGTTCGAGGAAAACCCGGCCGAAGCCAAATCGGTGATCGGCAAGGTGGTGGAGGCCGCCGCCGCGCGCGAGGCCGCCCGCAAGGCCCGCGACCTCACCCGGCGCAAGAGCCCGCTGGATGTCGCCTCCCTGCCCGGCAAGCTGGCCGACTGCCAGGAGCGCGACCCGGCCAAGTCCGAGATCTTCATCGTCGAGGGTGAATCGGCCGGCGGCTCGGCCAAGCAGGGCCGCGACCGCGCCTTCCAGGCGGTGCTGCCCCTGCGCGGCAAGATCCTCAACGTGGAGCGGGCGCGCTTCGACAAGATGCTGTCCTCCGAGCAGATCGGCACCCTCATCACCGCCCTCGGCACCGGCATCGGCCGCGACGATTTCGACATCGGCAAGCTGCGCTACCATAAGATCATCATCATGACCGACGCGGACGTGGACGGCGCCCACATCCGCACCCTGCTGCTCACCTTCTTCTTCCGCCAGATGCCGGAGATCGTGGAGGCGGGGCACCTCTTCATCGCCCAGCCGCCGCTCTACAAGGTGACCCGCGGCAAGTCCGAGACCTACCTCAAGGACGAGAAGGCGCTGGAGGATTACCTCATCACCGCCGGCCTGGACGAGGCCGCGCTGCAGCTCGCCTCCGGCGAGGTGCGCTCGGGGGCCGATCTGGCCCAGGTGGTGGAGCTCGCCCGCCACATGCGCGCCACGCTCCACAATCTCCACCCGCGCTATAACCGGGCGGTGGCCGAGCAGGCGGCGCTCGCCGGCGCGCTCAACGGCGCGCTGCTCGGCGAGGAGGACAGCGCCGCCCATGCCGCCGCCGAGGTGGCCCGCCGGCTCGACGCCCTCGCGGACGAGACCGAGCGCGGCTGGGAGGGCAAGGCGGACCCCACCGGCTTCCTGTTCTCGCGCACGGTGCGCGGCGTTCAGGAGGTGGCGCGGCTCGATGCCGGCTTCGTCACCTCGCCCGAGGCGCGGCGGCTGGACCAGCTCGCGCAATCCCTGGAGGATGTCTTCGCCGGCACGGCGAGCCTCAGGCGCAAGGCCGACGAGCAGCCGCTCTACGGCGCCACCGACCTGTTCGACGCGGTGACCGACGCCGGCCGCAAGGGCCTCTCGCTGCAGCGCTACAAAGGCCTTGGCGAGATGAACCCGGACCAGCTCTGGGAAACCACCCTCGACAAGAACGCCCGCTCGCTGCTCCAGGTGCGGGTGAAGGAAGGCACCGAGGCGGACGACCTGTTCAACCGCCTGATGGGCGACGTGGTGGAGCCGCGCCGCGAATTCATCCAGGAAAATGCCCTGAAGGCCAGCGTCGACGTGTGAGCCCCGCCGGTGCGGCCCCCTGCGCGGGGCGCGCCGGAGGGTGCGAGCGCCGCGGCGTTCTGGCGCGGCCAAGGGAGCGGCGGCGCCGGCGTCGCGCCTTTGGCGAAGGCGCTTGCGGACCGCGCGGCAGGCCTCCCCGCAGACCCGAAACCGCGCTCGGCCCCTCGTGAGTACACGATGCGCGGCGTCCGCGGCGACGGGCGCCAGCGGCGCCTGAGCGCCTGTTCGCAGCGCTTTGGCCGCTTTCAATGGGGCGTCCGGAAAGCCACCCGGCGGGCGCGCTCACTGCCTAATTCTTAGGCGCCCTAAATTCGAGCATTCGGGGCGCGGGCGACAAGAAGATCCCCAAGAAGAGCGGAAATTCATCTTGCGTTGCAGCACGGGCCGCAGCTTTTCCGCCTCCGGGATCCTCCAGACTTGACCCCCCTTGCCTATAAACCTAAATTCCGCCGGCTTTTTTGGGCTGGGGCTCGGAAAAGCCCGTTCTTGTTCAATTCATACTGCCACGGCGTGAAACCAGAAGCGAGCGAACAACATGGTCCGCGAATTTGAATATAAAGGGGAGACGTTCCGGGTCACTGCACACGGAATTGCCGGTCACGAAGAAATTTTCATCGTCCACATGGAAGACGGCGAAGAAGGCGGCGAGATTTCGATCGACCGCATGACCGAGGAAAACGACACCAGCGCGCCGATCGAGGACATCCTCATCATGCTCTGCGACAAGCTCATCCCCGAGCGGGATATCCAGGTGCAGGACCCCGAGGGTTCCTTCTCCTGGCGCGAGGGCAAGGTGGTGTTCGACGTCCACAACGGCCTCCAGCAGCACCACGATTGATCCCGCCCCGGGCCTCGATTTTCCCGACACGGCCCGTGGACATGCACCTGACGGCCACCGTCCGCCTGCCAGCGGGCGCTGGCCGAAAAGCGTAAAGCCTCTCCGTTTGACGCCCTGGTTTCCCCTTTCGGGCCAGGGCGTCGGCGCAGCTTCCCCCGACTTTTCCTGAAGACCCGCCTACCGGCCGGCACGGCTGCGGTACGTCCCGCGGCCGATCCCATTGCCGTGCGTTCCGTCAGGCCGGGAAAATCTGGCCCCTCGCCGGCCTGCGGCCGCCTCCCCCGTTCCAAAGAGGCTGTGCCGCCCGACCCCTCTGCCTATTTCTGCGCCGCCTTGCGCGCGGGCATGAGCTGGAAGGTCCGGATCACCTGCTGCCCGAAATCGTTCAGCCACCCATTCTGCTCGGCGATGCTGGCGCCCGGCTGGGCCGCCACCACCCGGCAGTAGGCGAGGATCAGGGCGTTGGCCACGTCGGCGCTCTTCGCCTTGGGATTCTGGCCCCACAGGGTCTCGGCAAGGCCCGAGGCCGCATCCCCGGCCACCGGCGGCCTGGGCGTGCCCACCAGGGCGGTGGCGGCGGCACCGAGCACCTTCGGCACCGAGGTGCCGTCATCCGCCGGGCAGGCCGGCGCGGTGGACAGGGCGCGCGGCTCCACCATCACCAGAGATCGACCCGCCGGCACGGCCCAGATGATGGGATGGCCGTCCACCGGCCCGCTCTTCGCCCGGCGGGAGACATCCGCCGCCGCCTGCAGGGTGAAGCGGGCGAGCTCGGCATATTTCTGCCAGTCCGGCGCATCGCTCCGCGCCACCACCGGGCAATAGGCGGCGGTGAGCGCGTCGACCATATCGTCGGGGCCGGCGTCGGAATCGTCGCCCTTATAGGCGTCGAGCAGCATGGGAATGGAGCGCTGCCCGCCGGCCATCATGGCGGTGAAGGCCGCCACCGCCTTGGGGTCCGGCCCGTCGGCACCGGGCGCCCCGCCCACCTCGGGGCAGGAGAAGGCCGACGCGGCCTGGGTGCCGTAATCGGGCACATGGGCCGTGGCGCGCCATGCCGCCACCATGCCGGAGGTCACGTCGGCCGTGCCCGCGTTGCCCCAGGAGGTGCGCACGTAATTGGCGAGATCGGCCACCTGCCGGTCGGACAGGCGCCCCGCGAAGGACGGCATCGCGCCATAGGTCCCGCCGGCGGGCACGCCGCCCAGCACCACCATGATCACGTCATAGGGCTCGGACGCCACCACCGCCGGATTGCCCTTGAGCGGCGGCACGGCAATCCCCTCGCCGACCCCGCCGTCGCGGTGGCAGGCAATGCAATTGTCGATATAGAGCGCCGCCGCCCGGGCGTGCACCTCGGGGGCCAGCGGCGAGCGCAGCGCGGGCGCCGGCCGGTCCGCGGGCGCGGGCGCGTCGAGCAGATAGGTCACCAGCGCCGTCATGTCGGCAGCGGTGAGGAAGCCGAGGGAATCGTGCACCACCTCGGCCATGGGGCCGAACACGGTGGTCTTGCCGGTCGCCGCGCCGCCGGCGAGGAAGGCGGCGAGGCTGTCGGCGGTCCAGCCGTTCTGCTTCAGGGCCGCGGTGGTGATGGCGGGCGCCCAATAGCCGTCGATCTCGGCGCCGAGGAAGCGGTCCTTGCCCTTGGTGGCGCCCATCACGTTGCGCGGCGTGTGGCAGTCGGTGCAATGGCCGAGGGCGGTGGCGAGATAGGCGCCGCGGTTCCAGTCCGCGCTCTTGCCCGGCGTGGCGGCGAAACGCTCCGGGTCGAAGAACAGTTCGCGCCAGGCGAGCAGCCCGAGGCGGACGTTGAAGGGGAAGGACAGGGTGTTCTCCGGCGGCACGTTGCCGGCCGGCGGCAGGCGGCTGATGTAGGCCCACAGCGCCTTCATGTCGTCGTCGGAGATGAGGGTGTAGGCGTCGAACGGCATGGCCGGATAGAGATAGGCCCCGTCCGCGCGGATGCCGTCGCGCACGGCGGCGACGAACTGTTCATAGGTCCAGTCGCCGATGCCGCTGTCGGAATCGCTCGTGATGTTGGGCGAGTAGATGGTGCCGAACGGCGTGTTGAGGGCGAGCCCGCCGGCAAACGGCTGCGCCTTGTCGCCGGTATGGCAGGGCATGCAGTCGGCCGCCTTGGCGAGATATTCGCCCCGCGCGGCGAGCGCGGCATCCGCCGCGGCGGACAGCGCAGTGCCCTGCCCGAAGGCGAGCCCGGCGCTCAGCAGGAGGCCGGCGAGGCTTGCGGCGGCGCGTGTCTTCAGGTTCCCCATGGCAATCCCCCCTTGCAGCTGCTCCAGCCCTAAAGGCGGGGCCTTACAGTTTAGCGACATGGGCCGGGCGCGACGCGGCGCCGGGCGGCAGGATATTGCCGAGGCATCGCCGCTTTGCGACAAAGGGGCATCAAGGTGACCCCATGACCGCACCCTCCGATCCCCCTTCCCCGCGCAAGCCCCGTTCGACCCGCAAGCCCAAGGCCGCCACCGAGGTGGCGGCAGACGGCGCGGCCGCACCCGACGCGGCAGCCCGCGATATTGCCGTGGCTGGCCTCTCCGCCGCCCAGGCGAAGGCGGAGCACGGGGCGCTCGCCGCTGAGATCGCAGGCCACGACCGCGCCTACTACCAGAAGGACGCCCCGGTCATCTCCGACGCGGACTACGACGCGCTGCGCCGCCGCTATGAGGAGATCGAGGCCCGCTTCCCCAAGCTGAAGGGCGCCGACAGCCTGTCGGAGAAGGTGGGCGCGGCGCCGTCGGAGAAATTCGGCAAGGTCATCCACCAGGTGCCCATGCTGTCGCTCGCCAACTGCTTCTCCGACACCGAGGTGGAGGAGTTCGTGGCGCGGGTGCGGCGTTTCCTCGCCTTCGACGGCGGCGAGGAGCTGGTCTTCACCAGCGAGCCGAAGATCGACGGACTGTCCTGCTCCCTGCGCTACGTGGAAAGCCAGCTCGCGGTGGCCGCCACCCGCGGCGACGGCGCCGAGGGCGAGGACGTCACCGCCAATGTGCGCACCATCGCCTGCATCCCCAACGAGATTTCCGGCGCCGACGTGCCCGACATCATCGACGTGCGCGGCGAGATCTACATGGCGGGCGCCGATTTCGAAGCGCTGAACGAACGCCAGGCGGCGGCGGGCAAGCCACTGTTCGCCAATCCGCGTAATGCCGCCGCCGGCTCGCTGCGCCAGCTCGATCCGTCCATCACCGCATCGCGGCCGTTGAAATTCTTCGCTTATGCCTGGGGCGAGGCGTCGAGCCTGCCGGCGGATACCCAGTTCGGCGTGGTGGAGGCCTTCGCCCGCTGGGGCTTCGCCACCAATCCGCACATGAGGATGGCAGCCTCGGCGGCGGAGCTCGTCGCCCAGTACCACGCCATCGAGGAAGAGCGCGCCCGGCTCGGCTATGACATCGACGGGGTGGTCTACAAGGTCAACCGCATCGACCTGCAGCGCCGGCTGGGCTTCATCTCGCGTTCGCCGCGCTGGGCCATCGCCCACAAATTCCCCGCCGAGCAGGCCTTCACCCAGCTGGAGGATATCGAGATCCAGGTGGGCCGCACCGGCGCGCTCACCCCGGTGGCGAAGCTCACCCCGGTCACCGTGGGCGGCGTGGTGGTGTCCTCCGCCACCCTGCACAACGAGGACGAGATCGCCCGCAAGGACGTGCGCATCGGCGACACAGTGGTGGTGCAGCGCGCCGGCGACGTCATTCCTCAGGTCGTCCGGGTGGTGGAGGAGAAGCGGCCGGCGGGCGCGGTGCCGTTCCAGTTCCCCCATCTGTGCCCGGCCTGCGGCTCCCATGCGGTGCGCGAGGTGGACCCGAAGACCGGCAAAGAGGATGCGGTGCGGCGCTGCACCGGCGGCCTCATCTGCCCGGCCCAGATGGTGGAGCGCCTGCGCCACTTCGTCTCCCGCAACGCCTTCGACATCGAGGGGCTGGGCGAGAAGCAGGTTGAGGCCTTCTACGACTGGGGCCTCATCGCCTCCCCGGCCGACATCTTCACCCTGGAGGAGCGCAACGCCCGCTCGCTCCAGCGGCTGGAGAACCGCGAGGGCTGGGGCAAGACCTCGGCGCAGAACCTGTTCAGCGCCATCGCCTCGCGCCGCAATGTGGCGGTGGACCGCTTCGTCTTCGCGCTGGGCATCCGCCATGTGGGCGAGACCAATGCCAAGCGCCTGATGCGCCATTACGGCACGGTGGAGGCGCTGGAAGAGGCGGCGCTCGCCGCCGTCATGCCCTCCGACACCCACCCCAAGGGCAACGAGGCCTGGCTGGAGATGACCGGCATCGACGGCATCGGCGGCGTGGTGGCCGAGGCGGTGGTGGAGTTCTTCGAGGAGCCCAACAACCGCGAGGTGGTGGCGGCGCTCCTGAAGGAGGTCACCCCCGAGCCCATGGAGCAGGTGGCATCGGAAAGCCCGGTGTCGGGCAAGACCGTGGTCTTCACCGGGTCGCTGGAGAAGATGACCCGCGAGGAGGCCAAAGCCATGGCCGAGCGGCTCGGCGCCAAAGTGGCCGGCTCGGTCTCGGCCAAGACTGACCTCCTGGTGGCCGGGCCGGGCGCGGGCTCGAAGCTGGAGAAGGCGCGGACCCTCGGGGTCAGCGTCATCACCGAGGACGAATGGTTCGCGCTGGTGGGCTGAGGCGATCGGCCTCGGCGCGGCCGTGCGCCCCGCCTTGAGAAAGCCGGAGCGCCGGGCTACCGCCTGCGCCGGCAAGAAAGGGAGAACAGGGTGCCTTTGGGTCTGATCGGCGGCGCGGGCGTGGGCTTTGTGCTCGGCGGACCGCTGGGTGCGCTGCTCGGCGCCATCGCGGGGCACGCCCTGGTGCGCTTCATCGCCCCGACCCCCAAGGCGGCGGCCTTTTCCATGGCGCTCATCGCCTTGTCCGCCAAGATGGCCAAGGCCGACGGGGTGGTGGTGGAAGCCGAGGTGCAGGCGTTCCGCGAGGTGTTCGAGATCCCGGAAAGCGAGTTCGAGGACGTGGCCCGCCTGTTCAACCTCGCCAAGGCGGATACCGCGGGCTTCCAGTCCTATGCTCGGCAGGTGGCGAGCCTGTTCGCCGATGAGCCGGACACCCGCGAGGACCTCCTCGACGCTCTCTTCCACGTCGCCAAGGCCGACCACGCCGTCCACGAGAAGGAGCTGGCCTTCCTGGAGGAGGTGGCCGCCATCCTCGGCTTCACCGGCGTCGCCTACGAGCGGATCGAGGCGCGCCACGTGCGCCGGCCCGGCGATCCCTATGCCGTGCTCGACCTCTCCCCGGACGCCACCGACGCCGAGGTGAAGGCCCGCTGGCGCGCGTTGGTCGCCACCCACCATCCCGACAAGCTCATGGCACGCGGCTTGCCCCCTGCCGCCATCAAGCTGGCCGGTGACCGGGTTGCCGCGCTCAATGCCGCCTATGAGACAATCGAGAGGCTGAGAGGCTTCAAGTGAACGAGACCACCGCCATCTGCTTCGCGCCCGACAGCCCCCTGGTGAGCCGCGTCGTCCCCTCGCCGAACTTCGGCGAGCGGCACCTGCCCATCGACATGCTCCTCCTGCACTACACCGGCCTTGCGACCGGCGAGGCCTCCGTCGCCCTCCTGGCCTCGCCCGAGGCGCAGGTCTCGGCCCATTATGTGGTGGACGAGGATGGCAGCATCATCCAGATGGTGCCGGAGGCGGCGCGCGCGTGGCATGCCGGCCATGCGGTCTGGGCTGGCGAGAGCGACATCAATTCCCGCTCCATCGGCATCGAGGTACAGAACGGCGGGCACGGGCTCGGCCTGCCCGACTTCCCCGAGGCGCAGATCCAGGCGGTGGAGGCGCTGTGCGCCGACATCATCGCCCGCCACGCCATCCGCGCCGACCTGGTGCTGGGCCATTCCGACGTCGCGCCCGACCGCAAGCAGGATCCGGGGGAGAAATTCCCCTGGGAGCGCCTGCACAAGGCCGGCATCGGCCATTGGGTGGAGCCGGTGCCCCTGAAGGAGGGGTACAGCTTCGAGCTCGGCAATGAGGACCCGCCGGTGGCCGCGCTCCAGACCATGCTGGGGCTCTACGGTTACGGCATCGAAGTGACCGGCCGCTACGACGCGGCGACCGAGCAGGTGGTGACCGCCTTCCAGCGCCATTTCCGGCCCGGAAAGGTGGACGGGGTGGCGGACCTCTCCACCATCATCACCCTGCGCCATCTGTTCACGTCGAGCCCCGGCGTGGAGCGGGACGAGGACCCGTGGGCGTGACCGGCGGGGCCTGAAGGGAAAGCGCCCGCCTCAGGCGAGGCCGGTCAGCAGCAGATCGTGGATGTGCAGGACGCCGACCGGGCGCGCCGCGTCCACCACGAAGAGCGCGGTGATCTTCTTGGAATTGAGGACGTTCAGAGCCTCCGAGGCGAGCTGGTCCGGCCGCACCGTCTTGGGCGCCGCCGTCATGATCTCCTCGACCTTGCGGGTGGGAAGGTCATTGCTCATGTGGCGCCGCAGGTCGCCGTCGGTGACGATGCCGGCGAGGCGGCCCTCCTCGTCCACCACGCCGACGCAGCCGAGGCCCTTGGCGCTCATCTCCACCAGCACCTCGCCCATGAGGGCGCCGCGCCTTGCCAGCGGCACCTGTTCGCCGGCGCGCATCACGTCGCGCACGAACTTCAGGCTGGCGCCCAGCTTGCCGCCCGGATGGAGCTGGCGGAAATCCAGCGCCGTGAAGCCGCGGCTCTGCAGCAGTGCCACCGCCAGCGCGTCGCCCAGCGCCAGCTGCATCACCGTGGAGGTGGTGGGAGCAAGGCCCAGGGGGCACGCCTCCTGCGCCACCGGCAGGGTCAGCACCACGCTGGCGCTGGAGGCGAGCGCGCTCTCCCCATTGGAGGTGAAGGCGATGAGCGGCACGTCGAAGCGCCGCGAATACTCCACGAGGTCGCGCAGCTCCACCGTCTCGCCGGACCAGGAGAGGGCGACGATCACATCGTCGGCGGTGATCATGCCGAGGTCGCCGTGGCTGGCCTCGGCGGGATGGACATAATGGGCCGGCGTGCCGGTGGAGGCGAGGGTAGCGGCGATCTTGCGCGCCACGTGCCCGCTCTTGCCCATGCCGGTGACGACCACCCGGCCGGTGGAATTCTGGATGGTGGCGACCGCCACCTCGAAGGCCACGCCGAGGCGGCCGGTGAGCGCCTCGCGCAGGGCCGCAAGGCCCGCCTGCTCGGCATCGAGGGTCGCGAGGGCCGAGACCACGGAGGCGGAATGGGTGTGCGGCACGGGTTCAGCCGGGAGCGGATTCGCCGAAGACTGCTTCATCCCTTTGTCGATAGCACCGATCCGGGCCGAAAGGGAGCCGGCTCATGCGGGGGCCGGCCTCAGGCGCCGTATTTTTCCAGAAACGCCGCGATGGGCAGCGCCCGGAAATCCGGCAGTGCTGCGCGCAGCGCTTCATGGGTCCAGTCCCACCACGCGAGCTTCTGGAGCCGCTCGGCGATCTCCGGCGGGAAGCGCCATTTCACGAGCTTCGCCGGCACGCCCGCGACGATGGCATAGGCCGGCACGTCCTTCGCCACCACGGCGCCGGCCGCCACCACCGCCCCGGTGCCGATGCTGCGTCCCGCTAGCACCACCGCGCCATGGCCGATCCACACGTCGTGGCCGAGGGTGAGCTTCTGCGCGCGGCGCCAGGCGAAGAAGTCCTCCTCGTCCGCCTCGCCGGGGAAATAGGCCGAGGCGCGATAGGTGAAATGGGCCTGGCTCGCCCGCCAGGTGGGATGATTGCCCGGGTTGAGCCGGGTCATAGCGGCGATGGAGCAGAACCTGCCGATCGCGGCATAGGCGATGTCAGCGTCGTTCACGACATAGGAATAGTCGCCCATCTCCACTTCAAGGAGCTTGGTGCGCGCGCCCACCTCCGTGTAGCGCCCGAGGCGGGAACGGGTGAGCCGGGCGGTGGGATCGATCAGCGGCTCCTCGCCCAGCACTTTCATGGCTCCCCCTCATCCCCCAATGGCGACGCGCCGCATCAGGCGGAACCGCGCGTCCGGCGCGGCCTGCACATAAAGGCCCGCCTCGCGGACGGGAAGCGCGGCGTTGGCCCCGCTCGCCGCATAGGCCGCGCTGAGGGCGGCATGGGCGCGGGACAGGTCCGGCTCGGCGAGCGGGCCGGTCAGCGTCATGTGGAAGCGGAATTCCTCGCGCACATAAGGATAGCCATAGGCGTCGAGATAGGCCCGCTGGCGGTCGCTGAGCCGCTCGGGGCGGCGCTTGGCCAGCTCGGTCGCGCTGAGCGGCGCGCGGAAGCGGTCGAGGCCCACGGCCATGCGCTCGGCCAAAGCGTTGAGGGCATCGGGCGGCTCGGGCGCCATGAGGGCGATGAAGGCGCCCAGAGCGCGCACCTCGAGACGAGGAAGGTCGAAGGCGCGCTCGGCGGCGCAGGCGGCCTCGACGGCGGCGAGGAAATCCGCCTCGCTTACCCCGTCGGCGAGGCGGAACGGCGCCTTCAGCGTGCCGTGGAAGCCGTAACGGCGAGGATCCGCGGTCAGGCGATGCCAGTGCTCGCGCTCGAAGCCGTCGAAGTGCGGGGCGGCCATCTCCGCCCCGGTCTCCGCATCATAGCCGAGCACGGCGGAACCGAAGCGCCACAGGGTGCTTTCGGCCGGCGGCGCGAGATAGACGGCGTAGCGCGGTGCCACGGGGCTCTCCGGATGCGCGAGGGCGGAAATTCAGCGCGGCAGGAAGGGGTTGGTGGCCTTTTCATCGCCGATGGAGGTCATCGGCCCGTGCCCCGGCAGGCACACGACGCCATCGCCCAGTGGCAGCAGCTTGGCGACGATCCCGTCGATGAGCTGGTCGTGATCGCCATAGGAGAAATCCGTCCGCCCCACCGAGCCGCGGAACAGCACGTCGCCGACGATGGCGATGCCGAGCGGCCGGTAGACATAGACGAGGTGCCCCGGCGTGTGCCCGGGAATATGCAGGATCTCGAACGGCAGCTCGCCGATGGAGAGCGCGTCGCCCTCGTCGAGATAAAGGTCGGGCGTCACCGCCCGCGCGCCGGGCACGCCGAAGCGCCGCGCCGAGGCGGGAATCTCGTCGAGGATGAACTGGTCCGCCCTGTGCGGCCCCTCCACCTTCACCTTGAGCCGCTCGGCCAGCTCCGCCGCGCCGCCGGCATGGTCGAGATGGCCGTGGGTAAGGAGGATCTTCTCCACGGTGACACCCGTCTCCTTGACGGCCGCCTCTATGCGGTCGAGGTCGCCGCCGGGATCGATCACCGCCGCCTTCATGGTGCTGGTGCACCACACGATGGAGCAGTTCTGCTCCAGGGGGGTGACGGGCACCACGGCGATCTGGATGGGCTGCATGAAAAACTCCCGATGACCTTTATTCCTCGCCGCCATGGGAATTGCGGATGTGCCGCACCACCCCCCAGACGGCGAGCACCACCACCGGCACGGCCAAAGCGGTGACGAGGCCGGGATCGAGGGCGACGCCCAGCTCCCGGTCGGTCCCGCTCTCGTGGAGGCCGGCGGCGAGGTAATGCACGAGGCTCACCACATAATAGGAAATGGCCGCCACCGACAGGCCTTCCACCGTGCGCTGCAGGCGCAATTGCAGGCGGGTGCGCTCGTTCATGGTGCCGAGCAGGTCGCGGTTCTGCTGCTGCAGCTCCACATCCACGCGGGTGCGCAGCAGATCGGCGGCGTTGGTGAGCTTGCGGGCGATCTTCTCCTGGCGCTCCTCCACCGCCTGGCAGGTGCGCATGGCGGGGGCCATGCGGCGGTCGAGGAACTGCTGCCAGGTGGGAAACCCCGGCACCGGCACCTCGCGGATGGTGTTGAGGCGCAGCTTCACGATCTCAAGATAGGCCCGGCTGGCGCCGAAGCGGAACAGGGAGGCCGCCGTCTCCGCCTCCAGCTCGGCGGCCAGCGCCACCAGCTCGTCGAGCAGCTTGTTGTTGGCGGAGAGGCCCTCGGTGACGGTCATCTCCCGCGCCGCATCGGCAAGGCGGGTCTCGATGCGCGAGATGCCGGGGGCGAGGCGCTGCGCCTCCGGCAGGCCGAGGAGGGCGAGGGTCCGGTAGGTCTCGGTCTCCAGCAGCCGCTGCACCAGGGCGCCGGCCGCCTCGGCGCTGAGGCCGCGGTCGCGCACCAGGATGCGCACGAAGCCCGAGGGATCGGCTTTGAAATCCGTGGCGATCTCGGCCATCCCGTCGTTCACGTCCGCGCGGGCGAGGCTGGCACGGTCGAACACCCGGTCGAGGAAGAGATCCTCGGCGGTGTCGGTGATGAGGTGCAGATCCACCGCCACGAGCAGCGGGCCGGGCTGCGCCACCTCGGAGAACGGGCTCGCCAGCGTCGCCGCCGCCGGCTGGAACGGCAGCGGGCCGGGCATCACCTCGCAGGACGGCAGGTCCCAGGTGTAGGTGCAGAATTCTGCATGGCTCTCCCAGCGCAGGTTGGCCCCGCCGAAGGCCACCTGATGGTGCTTCACACCCGGCGCCGGGGCCGGAAGGCCGCGCGAGGAGCACAGCGCGCCCAAAGCGGCGCGGTCGGCCTTGGCGGTGTCGGGGGTGAGAAGGAAGGCGGCGTGGAGCAGGCGGCGCGGCGTCTCCACCGCCACGAACGGCCGGGCGTGGAGCTCGCCGAGCACCGCCGCGCGCAGCGGATGGGCGGCCAGCGTGTGCCCCTCGCCGATGGCCAGATCCCCCTTGCCTGTCGCCCCATCCATCCCCCACCCCCTACTTTCGGCCAATTAGAGCGAAAGGGAGCATAGGGGCAACGGGTTCGGCCACTGGTGTTAAGGTCGCACGGCGGCCTCCATCGCCCTGTTCGGTATCCGGCGGCGGAACGGCGCTCCCTCAGAGGTGGCGCAGCACCCGTGCAGGGCGCTCGTCGAGGGCCCTGAGGGTGCCGAGCAGGCCGACCACGACGGTGAAGGCGAGCCCGCCCGCCACCGCGCCCGCCGCCACCGGCAGGGAGAAGGCGAAGCCGATCTCCATCACATGGACCACCACGCCATAGGCGGCGGCGCTGCCGGCGGCGATGGCCACCAGCGCCGTGACGAGGCCGATGCCCGCATATTCGAGGCCGTAGGCCGCCAGCAGACGGCCCCGCGTGGCGCCCAGCGTCTTCAGGATCACCGCGTCGTACACCCGTTGCTGGTGTCCCGCCGCGAGCGCCCCCGCCATCACCAGCGCCGAGGTGATGAGGGTGAGCACGCTCGCCACCCGGATGCCGAGGGAGAGCTGCGCCAGCATCTTGCGCGCCTGCTCCAGGCTCTCCTTCACCCGCACCGTGGTGACCGCGGGATAGCGCTCCGCCACCGCGCGCAGCACCGCCATCTCGCGCGCCGTGTCCGCGCCGTTCGGGAAGGTGAGGGTGGACAGCACCGTATAGGGCGCGCCGGCGAAGCTGGAGGGCGAGAACAGCATCACGAAATTGATGCCGAGCCGCTCCCAGTTCACCTCGCGCAGATTGGCGATCTTCGCCGTCACCGGCCGGCCGAGCACGTTCACCGTCACCGTGTCGCCGAGCTTGAGGCGCAGCCCGCGCGCCAGCTTGGCGTCGAAGGAGACGAGGGGCTCGGGCGTATCGGGCGCCCACCATTGCCCGGCAACGACCGTCGAGCCCTCGGGCAGCGCCGCGGCGGTGCTGATGCCGCGATCGCTCCTGAGCACCCAGGCGGCATCGGGATCGGGGGTGACCTTCTCCACCTCCACCCCGTTGAGCGCGGTGATGCGCCCGCGCAGCATGGGCACGGACCGCAGCCGGCCTTCGGGCGCCACCTCCTTCAGGAAAGCGCTGAAGGCCGCATCCTCGGCGGACGGCACATCCACGAAGAAGAAGGAGGGCGCGTCCTCGGACAAGGGCCCGTTGAGCTCGGCGGTGAGGCTGCGATCCACCAGCGCCACCGCCACCATCAGCGACAGGCCGAGGCCGAGGGAGACCATCACCGTCGCGGTGAGCGCGCCGGGACGATGCACATTGGCAAGGGCGAGGCGCGGCGCCATGGCCCGGGGCCGCGGCAGGCGCCGCGCGAGGGCGGTGAGGCCCAGCGCCACCAGCCGCAACAGCACCAGCACCGCCAGCGCGGCGCCGAGGAAGATGGCGGCCGCCCGCATGTCGGCGGCGGTGGCGAGCGCAACCCCCGCCAGCACCAGCCCGGCCATCGCCATGAGGAGCACCGCGCCCCAGGGCCGCGCCGCGCGCGCCGCGCCGAAGCGGTCGCGGAACAGGGTCGAGACCGGGGTGCGCTGCGCCACCGCCAGCGGCCAGACGGAAAAGGCAAACGCCACCAGCGCGCCATAGGCCGCCGCCAGTCCCAGCGAGGCGCCATCGAGCCGCGGCGCGAGGGGGAAGGGGATGAGGCTCTTCAGCGCCCAGGTGCCGAGAAACGGCACCGCCGCCCCCGCCGCCAGCCCGATCGCGATGCCCAGCGTGGCGATGAGCGCGATCTCGATCCCATAAGTGGCGAACAGGATGCGCCGCGGCGCCCCCACCGCCTTGAGGGTGGCGATCACCTCCGTCTTGGCGGCGAGATGGCTCGACACCGCATTGGCGACGCCCACCCCGCCCACCAGCAGCGCGGTCAGCGCCACCAGGGTCAGGAACTGGCTGATGCGGCCCACATTGTCCTCGAGCTGCGGGGTGGCGCGCTCGCGGGTGCGCATGCGGAAGCCGGCGTCGGCGAAGCGGGCGTGCGCCTCGTCCATCACGGCGGAGAGGTGCTCGGGCGCGGTATCGGGCAGCGTGAGGCGATAGCTCCAGCGCACGAGGCTCCCCGGCTGGATCAGCCCGGTGGCCGGCAGCGCGTCCAGCGGCACCAGCAGCCGCGCGCCGAAGCCGACGCCGGACGAGAGCTTGTCGGGCTCGGAGGCGAGGGTGGCGCGGATCACCAGGCGGGCGTCGCCCACCCGGATGGTATCGCCCACCTGGACCTTGAGGCGGGACAGCAGCATCTCGTCCGCCACCGCGCCGAAGGCATCGCCCTGCCGGGCGAAGGCCTGCGCCAGGGGCAAGGGCGGAGCAAGCTCCACCGCTCCGGCGAGGGGATAGGCGCCGTCCACCGCCTTCATCTCCACCAGCGTGGCCTCGCCCGAGGCGGCGCGCGCCATCACCCGCAGGAAGGCGACGCGGGAAACCTCGCCCTTGCCGGCCAGGAACGCCACCTCGTCGGCCGTCGCCTCCCGTTGCACGAGGTCGAAGGAGGCATCGCCGCCGAGGATCACGCGGCCTTCCCGCTGCAGCCCGTCGGTGAGGGCGCGGGCGAACGAGCCGATGCCCGCCACCGCCATCACCCCCAGCGCGAGGCAGGCGAGGAACACGCCGAAGCCGCGTCCCGCCCCGCGCAATTCGCGCAAGGCGAAGCGCAGCGCGGCCGGCAGGCGAGGATGGGCGGGTTCGGGTGCGAAGCCGCTCATGCCGGCACCTTCGCGTCATCGTGCTCGATCCGGCCCGAGCGCAGGCGCACCATGCGGTCGCAGCGCCCGGCCAAGGCGCCGTCATGGGTGACCAGCACCAAAGTGGTGCCGCGCTCCCGGTGGGCGGCGAACAGCAGGTCCATGATCTGCCGGCCGGTCTCCTCGTCGAGGTTCCCCGTGGGCTCGTCCGCCACCAGGATCGGCGGCTCGGGGGCAAGCGCGCGCGCCACCGCGACACGTTGCTGCTCGCCGCCGGACATCTGGGCGGGATAATGGGACAGCCGCTCGGCGAGGCCGACGGCCCGAAGCTCCCGCTCGGCGCGGGCGAAGGCATCGGCGCGGCCGGCGAGCTCCAGGGGAACCGCCACGTTCTCCAGCGCCGTCATGGTGGGGATGAGGTGGAAGGACTGGAAGACGATGCCCACGTGGCGCCCGCGGAAGCGCGCCAGCGCGTCCTCGTTGAGCCGCGTCAGATCGACGCCGGACACCGCCACGCGCCCGGCATCGGCCCGTTCCAGCCCCGCCATCACCATGAGAAGAGTGGATTTTCCCGAGCCCGACGGGCCGACGAGGCCCACCGCCTCGCCCGCCCCGATGCGGACAGAGATGTCCTTCAGAACATGCACACGGGCGGCACCGGCGCCGAGCGACAGCTCGATGTGGGACAGATCGATGGTTCTTGAGGAAGAAAGGTCATCCATGCCTGGCAGCATCACGCCTCAGGTTCGAGTAGCGGCGGCGCCCGGAGCGGCCGGCAGGGCCGGATGGCGCTGCGTCAGCCGCGCATTGGAACGGTCATTTAAGGCATGGGCGGGGCTCGGCGTCGCCGCGGCGCTCGGCCTCGGCGTCCTCACTTTTGCGTCAGCGAACCCGGCCGAGGCCGCCACCCGGCGCATCGTCGCCTTCGGCGACAGCCTCACCGCCGGCTTCGGCCTCGACGCCAAGGACGCCTTCCCGGCCCAGCTCGAGGCCGCCCTGAAGGCCAAGGGCTACGACGTGGTGGTGATCAATGCCGGCGTGTCGGGCGAAACCGCGCCGCAGGGCCTCGCCCGGCTCGACTGGTCGGTGCCGCACGATGCCGATGCGGTCATCGTCGAGCTCGGCGCCAACGACATGCTGCGCGGCTTCGACCCGCAGGTGACGCGCGACGCTCTCACCAAGATCACCACCCGGCTGAAGGACCGCGGCCTGCCCGTGCTGCTCGCCGGCATGCAGGCCTCGCGCAATCTCGATGCCGACTACCGGGCGAAGTTCGACGTCATCTATCCGGAGCTGGCGAAGGAGGAGAATCTGATCCTCTATCCCTTCTTCCTCGAAGGGGTGGCGGCGGACAGGCGCTACACGCTGCCCGACGGGCTCCATCCCACCAGGGAGGGGGTGGCGCGCATCGTCGCCGGCATCCTGCCGCAGGTGGAGGAGCTGGTGGCCCGCGCCGAGGAGAGGGTGAAGCCCTGAGCCGCGCGGACGCCCGGCCTCAGACGCTCGCCAGCGGCCGCTCCACGCCCACCACCTTGTCGGCGATCAGCGCGCCGATGGGGATCGCGGAGGTGGCGGCCGGCGACGGCGCGTTGAGCACATGGAGCATCCGCGCCGTCTCGGCGAACAGGAAGTCATGCACCAGCGTGCCGTCGGCCAGCACCGCCTGGGCGCGGATGCCCGCCTCCATGGGCAGGAGGTCGTCGAGGCTCAGCTCCGGGCAGTATTTGCGGCATGCCTCCAGGTAGCGAGCGCGGGAGAGGGAATGGGCGATCTCGCTCAGCGCCGCGCCGGGATAGCGGGCGAGCGTCCCCCAGAAGCCGGTGTAGGTGAGGGTGGAGGCGAGATCGCGCAGGTCGACCGCGAACTTGCCGTAGCCTTCCCGCGCCATGCCGAGCACCGCGTTCGGCCCGACGCTCACCGATCCGTCGATCATCCGGGTGAGGTGGATGCCGAGGAACGGCAGCGCGGGATCCGGCACCGGATAGATCAGGTGCGAGATGAGCGCGTCGCGCGCCGGCGGCAGGCGGAAATATTCCCCCCGGAACGGCAGGATGCGGCAGGAGATCGGCACGGCGCCGAGGCGCGCGATCCGGTCCGCCTGGAGCCCGGCGCAGGCGACGAGCCGGGCGGCGCGATATTCGCCCTTGTCGGTGGTCACCACCACCGCGTCCGGCGTTTCCGTGAGGCCCACCACCTTCTCGCCGAAGCGGATCGTGCCGCCCGCCGCCGTGACCTCGCGGCCCATGGCGGCGGCGACCTCGCGATAGCTGACGATGCCGGTGGACGGCACGAGCAGCGCGCCGAGGCCACGGATGGCCGGCTCGCGGCGGCTCAGCTCGGCGGCGTCGATGCGCTCCACCTCGACGTTGTTGGCCACCGCCCGCTCGTAGAGGGCGTCCATGCGGGCCATCTCCTCGGCGTCGGTGGCGACCACCAGCTTGCCGGGCACTTCGTAGGGGATGGCGTTGGCCGCGCAGAAGGCCTTGGTGGCGATGGCGCCGCGCCGGCACAGCTCGGCCTTGAAGGAGCCGGGCGCGTAATAGATGCCGGCGTGGATGACGCCGCTGTTGTGCCCGGTCTGGTGATGGGCGAGGCCGGCTTCCTTCTCCAGCACCAGGATGCCGGCGCCGGGCCGGTGCTCGCACAGGTGCATGGCGGTGGACACGCCCACGATGCCGCCGCCGATGATGATGAAATCGTAGAGCATGGGCGTGCCTCCCCTGTGCCCTTCTAGCGCAGTGCCGGGCAAGGGGCGATGACCGGGCGGCCACGCGGCGGTCCCCTGCGGCGATATCGCCCGGCGCCGCGTCCCGTCATCCCTATTGAAGCACCAGCCGGCCTGTAAGCCGGGTTCTGTACGGCGGGCTTGCGCCCGCGTGGCGGCCATTCCTCTGGGACGCCGGTTGCCCGGCGCCTCTAGCAGTCAACCCGGACGGCGCCCCGGAAGACGGGGGTGGTTGCCCGTGCCGTCCCTATTCGACTTTGCTCCCGGTGGGGTTTGCCGTGCCGCTTCCGTTACCGGCCGCGCGGTGGGCTCTTACCCCACCGTTTCACCCTGGCCCGCGCGGAGCCGAGGCGCCTTCGCGGGTGGTCTGATTTCTGTGGCACTTTCCCTGGGGTCGCCCCCGCCGGACGTTATCCGGCACCGTGTCTCCATGGAGCCCGGACTTTCCTCGACATCGAAATGCCGCGGCCGCCCGGCCGGCTGGTGGGGGAGAGATGACGGCGCCGGCGCCCGACGTCAAGCCGCGCGGCCCGTCCACGGCCGCCCGGCACGCCGCCGGATCCGTTTCCAGCCGTCGCGAACCGGACCGAAAGCGCCGCCAATTCCCGGCAAACCCATGGGATTCCGTTGACGCCCATGAAATCCCATGTTAACCCATTATTACCCAAGAAATACTGGGCGGCACCCGTGCCGTCCCGCTGGTGGCCACAGGGCCAGGGGGCTGCTCCGGAGGGGCCGGGGCCGCATCGCTATTCGCTTGAAGGGGGACGAGGGGCGTCATGGACCGCTTCGTGTCCACCTACACCATGCGCCTCGACGCCAAGGGCCGGGTCTCCATCCCCGCGCCCTACCGGAACGTCCTGACGAAAGACGGCGCGGAGGGCCTCTATTGCCATCCGAGCCTCGCCGAGCCGGCGCTGGACGCGGGCGGCAACATGCTCCTGGCGGAGATCGACGCGCTGATCGCGCGCTATCCGCCCTATTCGCAGGAAAGCGAGGAGCTGGCCGCCGCCCTCTACGGCACCAGCGAGACCCTGCGCATCGACCCGGAAGGCCGGGTGGTGCTGACCGATACGCTGAAAGCCCACGCCGGCATCACCGACCAGGTGGCCTTCGTGGGCCTCGGCCACAAGTTTCGCATCTGGGAACCGGAGCGGTTGAAGGCGCATCTCGCGGAGGCCACCCGACGGGTGCGCGAGCTGCGCCAGGCCATCGGCTCCCGAGCGGGGAACCCGGAGGGTACGAAGGCATGACGACGGGCCGCGGGGTCGGCCCCGCCGACGCCGCTGGCGGACCGGCCCGTCACCTGCCCGTGATGCTCGCCGAGGTTCTCGCGCACCTCGCGCCGAAGGACGCCGGCACCTACGTGGACGGCACCTTCGGCGCGGGAGGTTACAGCCGCGCGATTCTCGCCGCGGCCGACTGCCGGCTCCTCGCCATCGACCGCGACCCCACGGCGATCCGGGCCGGCGCCTCTCTCGTCGAGGAGCTGCAGGGCCGCCTCACGCTGGTCGAGGGCCGCTTCTCCCAGCTCGACGCCATCGCCACGGAGCACGGCTTCGCCCCGCTCGACGGGGTGGTGCTCGATATCGGCGTCTCCTCCATGCAGCTCGACCAGGCGGAGCGCGGCTTCTCCTTCCGCCGCGACGGCCCGCTCGACATGCGCATGGGCGACGAGGGCCCCTCGGCCGCCGACCTGGTGGCGGACCTCGACGAGGTCGACCTCGCCCATCTCATCTACACCCTGGGCGAGGAGCGGCTTTCCCGCCCCATCGCCAAGGCCATCGTGAAGGCCCGCGCCGAGGCGCCCATCACCCGCACCGCGCAGCTCGCCGAGATCGTGTCCCGGGTGGTGCGCTCGAAGCCCGGCGAGATCCACCCCGCCACCCGCACCTTCCAGGCCCTGCGCATCGCCGTGAACGAGGAGCTGAACGAGCTGGTGGAGGCGCTCGCCGCTGCCGAGCGGGTGCTGAAGCCGGGCGGGCGCCTCGTCGTGGTTACTTTTCATTCCCTGGAAGACAGGATCGTTAAGACTTTTCTGGCAAACCGGACCAAGGCACCGTCCGCCTCGCGCCATCTGCCGCTGGGGGAGGGGCCGGCCCCCTCCTTCCGCCTGATCGCAAAGGGCGCGGTGGAGCCCGGCCCCGACGAAGTGGCGGAGAATCCGCGCGCACGGTCCGCGAAGCTTCGCGCGGCCGAGCGCACCGAAGCTCCGGCCCGGGACGACGGTGACGCGAGAGGGCTTCTTCCCGCCCCCTCGCCGCAACACCGAGGGCGAAGACGGTAAGGGACGCCAGATCCGATGTTACGTGTCGCCAACGTCGTGATGGTTATGGCTCTGCTGGCGACCGCGGCGGTGGTCTATCAGCTCAAATATGCCTCCACCGCCGATGCCGAGCGCCTCGCCTCGCTGCGCAGCGCCATCCGCAAGGAGCGCGACGCCATCGCCGTCATGAATGCGGAATGGGCGCGCCGCACCTCGCCGCTCTATATCCAGGGCCTGGTGGAGCGTCATCTCGACCTGAAGCCCCTTGAGGTCGAGGCCATGTCCACCCTGGACGACCTGCCCGAGAAGCCGGCCGGCAAGTCCGACGGCATCGGCGGCATGATCGAGGCGCTGGTCGATGCACCCCTCGTCACCTCCTCGGCCGGTCGGCCCGAGAAGGATACGGGGGCCGGCACCTCGGCGCCGCCGGCGGCCTCGGCCCTGCGCTCCTCCGACCCGAAGCCGAAGAAGCCGCCGCAGCCCAAGCCGGTGGCGAGCCGCGCGCCGCCGCGGCCGAACCCGGCCCCGCTGCCGGAATCCGTCGACACCCCCTCCGAGCCGATGCAGAGCGAGCCCGAGCCGCAGCAGCAGGAGCCGTTCAACCCGCTCGCCAAGCTGTTCCCGCCGGACTGGTTCCGTCCCAAGCAATGATGCCGGCCAAAAGGCTTTCCGAGGTTCCGATGCCCGCGTCTTCCTTCCTTCTTGCTCCCGTCTATGCCCTCGCCCGCCTGGTGGGGCGGACCGGCCTTGCCGGCGCCGACCTCGGCCGTCGCATGACCACGGGCTCCTCGCGGATGGCGCGGGCGGGCGTGTTCGCCGGCGTGCCGCTGGTCGCCGGGCTGTTCGGCATGGCGCTGCGCGGCGTGCGGCGGTTCGTGCGCGTCCTGCTCGGTCTCGACCAAGGCGATGCCGACACCGTGGCGCGCGGCCGCCTGAAGCTCATCAGCCTCGCCTTCTGCGCGGTGTTCGTCGCCATCGCCGCTCAGCTCGTGCACCTCGCGCTCACCGCCGATCCGGACGGCCTGCGCAACCGGCGGTCCGATGCGCTGGCCTCGGCCCGGCCCGACATCGTGGACCGCAACGGCCAGGTGCTCGCCATCGACGTGAAATCCCCCTCGCTGTTTGCCGAGCCGCGCCGTCTCATCGATCCCGACGAGGCCCTTGAAGGCCTGATCAAGGTGCTGCCCGACCTCGATGTCGCCGAGACCCGCAAGCGCCTCAATTCCCATCTCGGCTTCCGCTGGCTGAAGCGCGAGATTACCCCGGCGCAGCAGCGCGCCATCCACCGCCTCGGCCTGCCGGGCATCGGCTTCCTGCGCGAGAACCGGCGGATCTATCCCGACGGGCCCATCGCCTCGCACATGATGGGCGGGGTGAACGTGGACAACCAGGGCATCGCCGGCCTCGAGAAATGGATCGACGGGCGCGGCCTCTCCGAGCTGCATCTCGCCGGCTTCGCCTCCGACCACCAGCAGGAGCCGGTGGAGCTCGCCATGGACGTGCGGGTGCAGCACGCCATGCGCGACGAGCTGCTGAAGGCGAAGGAGAAATTCTCCGCCATCGCCGCCATGGGGGTGGTGACCGACGTCGATACCGGCGAGATCATCGCGCTGGTCTCGCTGCCCGACTACGACCCGAACCTGGCCGGCGACCCCACCAGCAACGCCTACCTCAACCGCCTGACCACCGGCGTGTTCGAGATGGGCTCCACCTTCAAGGCCCTGTCCTTCGCCATGGCGCTGGACACCGGCAAGGTCACCCTCGGCTCGTCGTTCGACGCGCGCTTCCCGCTGAGCTTCGGCCGCTTCCGCATCTCCGACTACCACGCCGAGAACCGGGTGCTGTCGGTGCCCGAGATTTTCCTCGTGTCGTCAAACGTCGGCACGGCGAAGATGGTGCTCTCCCTCGGCGTGGAGGCCCACAAGGCCTTCCTCAAGAAGATGGGCCAGCTCGACCGGCTGCGCACCGAGCTGCCGGAAAGCACCGCGCCCATCGTGCCGCGCCGCTGGGGCGAGGTGAACTCGGCCACCATCGCCTTCGGCCACGGCCTGTCGGTGGCGCCGCTGCAGGCGGTGATGGCGGTGGATGCCCTGGTCAACGGCGGCTACCTCATCCCGCCCACCTTCATGAAGCGCTCGCCCGAGGAGGCGCAGAAGCTCGCCAAGCAGGTGCTGAAGCCCTCGACCTCCGACAAGATGCGCTATCTCCTGCGCCTCAACGCGGAAAAGGGTACCGCCTCGAAGGCCAACATTCCCGGCCTGATGGTGGGCGGCAAGACCGGCACCGCGGAAAAGGTGGTCAACGGCCGCTACGCCAAGCACAAGCTGATGAACTCCTTCACCGCCGTCTTCCCCATGGACAAGCCGCGCTATCTGGTCCTGGTGATGCTGGACGAGCCCAAGGCCACCCCGGAGACCCACGGCTTCGCCACCTCGGGCTGGAACGCCGCGCCGACGGCCGGTAGAATCGTAGAGCGAATCGCCCCCATGCTGGGCATCGCGCCGCGCGACAACCTGCCAAACGCGGACGAGATGCTGCGCATGTCGCAGAAGGTCGCCGACAGGCGGTGAGAAACAAGGCGTGAAGCAGGGCCTGCCCGGGCGATCGGGCGGGCCGCGGAGCGGGACGGTGCAAAAGCGCGGGGCCGCCGGCCGCCGAGGGGTGACAAGCGGGCCGCGCCAATGCCAAAAAGGAGCCCGATGACGGGGCAGACACTGGGACATCGCCTGCTGGGGCACCTCCTGGAGGGCCACGCGCATATTCTGGCGGGGCCGGGTGAGGATGTGCCCGTGGCCGGCGTCACCGCCGACAGCCGCAAGGTTCGGCCCGGCTTCCTCTTCGTCGCCATCCCCGGCTCGAAGGACGACGGCGCCCGCTTCATCGACGACGCCATCGCCCGCGGCGCCACGGCGGTGCTTTCCGAGCCCCGCGCCGGCCGGCTCGACGGCGCCCGGGCCGTCGCCTTCGCCTTCTCGCTGGACGTGCGGCGCTCCCTCGCCTTGGCTGCGGCGCGATTCTATCCCGGCCAGCCGACCCATACCGCCGCCGTCACCGGAACGGCGGGCAAGACCTCGGTGGCGGTGTTCCTGCGCCAGGTCTGGGAGCATCTGGGCCACAAGGCCGCCTATCTCGGCACCATCGGCCTCGTCGCGCCGGGCGGCGCCACCTACGGCAGCCTCACCACCCCGGACCCGGTGGACCTGCACGCCACCCTCGACCGCCTCGCCGGCGAAGGCGTCACCCACATGGCGCTGGAAGCCTCCTCCCACGGGCTCGACCAGAAGCGGCTCGACGGCGTGGACATCATGGCCGGCGGCTTCACCAATCTCGGCCGCGACCATCTCGACTACCACCCCACCGTCGAAGCCTATTTCAAGGCCAAGATGCGCCTGTTCACCGAGGTGATGCGGCCCGACGGCACGGCGGTGGCGGCGCTCGGGGCGCCCTATGGCGCCACCGCGCTCGCCTGGGCCCGCACCCGGGGCCTTGCCACCCTGAGCTTCGGCGCGGAGGCGGAGGGGCCGGACATCACCGTCCTTTCGGTGGCGCCGGAGGGGACGAGCCAGCGGGTGCGCCTCGGCCTCGGCCGCAGGGTCGGCGAATCGGGCGGCGAATCAGGTGGCATGCAGGAAATCGTCATTCCGCTGGTGGGCCGCTTCCAGGCGGACAATGCGCTGCTCGCGGCCGGCCTCGCCATCGCCTGCGGGGAGGCGCCCCGCGCCGCCTTCGCCGCGCTGGAACACCTTTCCGGCGTGCCGGGACGGCTGGAGCGCATCGGTCCGGCCGGGGCGCGGCCGGTGTTCGTGGATTACGCCCACAAGCCGGAGGCCCTTGCCACCGTGCTCGATACCCTGCGCGCGGCGGTGCCGGGCAAGGTCGTGGTGGTGTTCGGCTGCGGCGGCGACCGCGATAAGGGCAAGCGCCCGCTGATGGGCGCCATCGCCGCCGACAAGGCCGACGTGGTGATCGTCACCGACGACAATCCACGCAGCGAGGAGCCCGCGACCATCCGTGCCGAGATCCTCGCCGCCGCTCCCGGCGCCCGCGAGATCGGCGACCGGGCGGCGGCGATCCGCGCCGGCATCGCCCTCGTCGGACCGGGCGATGCCCTGCTCGTTGCCGGCAAGGGTCATGAAACCGGCCAGATTATCGGCGACCGGACCTATCCGTTTTCGGATGCGGCGGAAGTGCTCGCCGCGCTAGGGGAGATCGGAGCATGATCGAGCGGCGGCTCTATACCCTCGACGAGATGATCGCGGCCACCGCGGGCGAAGCGCGCGGCACGCCGGCTCCCGTCACCGGCGTCTCCATCGACAGCCGCACGCTCAGGCCCGGCGACGCCTTCTTCGCCATCACCGGCGATGCCAGCGACGGCCACGATTATGTGGACAAGGCGCTGGCCGCCGGCGCCGCCCTGGCGGTGGTGAGCCGCGAGAAGGCGGCCGGCTTCCCTGAAAGCGCGCCCCTCCTCGTGGTGGAGGACGTGCTGGACGCCCTGCGCGCGCTCGGCATCGCCGCGCGGGCGCGCTCCACGGCGGGCATCGCCGCGGTCACCGGATCGGTGGGCAAGACCACCACCAAGGAGGCGCTGCGCCTGGCGCTGGGCGCCGATGGCGAGACCCACGCCTCGGCCGCCTCCTACAACAACCACTGGGGCGTGCCCCTCTCCCTCGCCCGGCTGCCGCGGGAGGCGCGCTACGGCGTGTTCGAGATCGGCATGAACCATCCCGGCGAGATCACCCCGCTGGTGAGGATGGTGCGGCCCCAGGTGGCGGTCATCACCACGGTGGAGCCGGTGCACATCGCCCAGTTCTCCGGCATCGAGGAGATCGCCGACGCCAAGGCGGAGATCTTCGACGGGCTGGAGCCGGGCGGCACGGCGGTGCTCAATCTCGACAATCCCCTGTTCCCGCGCCTCAAGGCCACGGCCGAGGCCAAGGGCGTGGCCCGCGTCGTCACTTTCGGCACGGCGGAGGGGGCGGACGTGCGCCTGAAGGACGTCGCCCTGCAGCCGGGCTGCTCGGTGGCGGTGGTGGACGTGCTGGGCACGCCGGTGACCACCAAGATCGCCATGCCCGGCCGGCATATCGTGCAGAACATGCTGGCGGTGCTGGCGGTGGCGAAGATCCTCGGCGCCGACCTGGCGCTGGCCAGCCTCGCCCTCGCCAATCTGAAGCCGCCGCCGGGGCGCGGCGTGCCGATCCAGCTCGCCGTGAAGGGCGGCATCGCCACCGTCATCGACGAGAGCTACAACGCCAACCCCGCCTCCATGCGCGCCGCCCTCGACGTGCTGAGCCGCACCCCGGTGGGGCCGCGCGGCCGGCGCATCGCCGTGCTCGGCGACATGCTGGAGCTCGGCCCCGACGCGGAGATCCATCACGCCGACATCGCCAAGGCCGTCGCCGAGGGCCGCATCGACCAGGTGTTCTGCTGCGGCCCGCTCATGCACGCTCTGTGGCAGGCGCTGCCGCCCGAGCGGCGCGGCGGCTATGCGGTGCACGCCACCCATCTGGAGCCCATGGTCGCGGCCGCGATCCGGGGCGGCGACACCCTGATGGTGAAGGGATCCAACGGCAGCCGCATGGGGCCGCTGGTGAAGGCATTGACCGAGCGCTTCCGCACCAGCGAGGACGCGCTCCTTTAAGGATTTCCTCTCCCATGCTCCAGTGGCTCGCCGATTTCCACCAGGCGTTTCCCGCCTTCAACGTGTTCCGCTACATCACCTTCCGCACCGGCGGAGCGGTGATCACGGCGCTGTTGTTCGTCTTCCTGTTCGGGCCCGCGATCATCTCCACCCTGCGGCTGAAGCAGGGCAAGGGGCAGCCCATCCGCACCGACGGGCCGCAGTCCCACCTCCTCACCAAGAAGGGCACGCCCACCATGGGCGGGCTGATGATCCTCTCCGGCCTCATGGTGGCGACGCTGCTGTGGGCCAACCTCGAGAACCCCTACGTCTGGGTGGTGCTGCTGGTCACCCTCGGCTTCGGCCTCATCGGCTTCTACGACGACTATCTGAAGGTGACGAAGCAGACCCACAACGGCCTGTCGGGCCGGGCGCGCCTCGCCATCGAGGGGGCGATCGCCGGCGTGGCGGTGGTGGTGATCATGAGCGCCGGCAAGACCGGGCTCTCCAGCTCCGTGGCCTTCCCCTTCTTCAAGGACCTGCTGCTCGATCTCGGCGTGTTCTTCGTGATCTTCGGCGCCTTCGTCATCGTCGGCGCGGGCAATGCGGTGAACCTCACCGACGGGCTCGACGGCCTCGCCATCGTGCCGGTGATGATCGCCGCCGGCACCTTCGGGCTCATCGCCTATCTGTCCGGCAACGTGGTGTTCTCCGACTACCTGCAGATCCATTACGTGGCCGGCGTCGGCGAACTGGCGGTGATCTGCGGCGCGCTGCTGGGGGCCGGCCTCGGCTTCCTGTGGTTCAACGCCCCGCCGGCGCAGATCTTCATGGGCGACACCGGCTCGCTGGCGCTGGGCGGCCTGCTCGGCACGGTGGCGGTGGCCACCAAGCACGAGATCGTGCTCGGCGTGGTGGGCGGGCTGTTCGTGCTGGAGGCGGTGTCGGTGATCGTGCAGGTGGCCTCGTTCAAGCTCACCGGCAAGCGCGTGTTCAAGATGGCGCCCATCCACCACCATTTCGAGCAGCTCGGCTGGACCGAGCCGCAGGTGGTGATCCGCTTCTGGATCATCGCCGTGGTGCTGGCCCTGATCGGCCTTGCCACCCTGAAGCTCAGGTGAGCAGGGACAAGTCCGACAAAGGCCCGGCGGAACCTCCCGCCGGGCCTTTTCCGTTTGCCGGTGCGCGATCCCTCAGCGCTTGCCGCTGCTGATGCCGAACGGCAGATACGCCGGGCAGAAGCGGAAGATCGCGGTCAGCAGCATCACCAGACCCACGGCGCCGATCACCCAGGCCCAGGTGCCGAGCCCGGCCAGCGCCGGCACCGACGACCCCAGGAACGGCACCGCCAGAAGCACGATGCCCACGATGAACCGCAGGATGCGGTCGATCCCACCCACATTGGCCATGGCTGGCTCCTTCAGGAAAACCCCAACGGCCACATTCAATGTTTTTAATGTGCCGCACTGTCAACGGGGGAATGCCGAAACGTCACCCCTGGCCGCGGACACGTGGTCGCGGCGGCGCCGCGGCCGGCGGTTGCCGGCGACCTTTCCCTGAGGGAGGATTTTGCCGCCAGCCCCGCTTGAGCGCTTCCCTCAAGGCCCGCACGGCTTTAGAGCAGAAGCTCAAGGTCCACCGCAGGGCCAGGGCCTGCCCCCGAGGCGGCCTTTCGGCAAAACGAGATTTCAGCGAAGATGATTCCCGTCACTGTCTTCAAGGATCAGGCCGTCGCCCTTTTCGGGCTCGGCGGTTCCGGGCTGGCGACCGCCGAGGCGCTTGTTGCCGGCGGCGCCCGCGTCATCGCCTTTGACGATGCGGAAGCCTCGCGCCGCAAGGCCGGCGAGGCGGGCATCCTGGTCCAGGACCTGCACGACATCGACTGGTCCACCATCGCGGCCCTGGTGCTGACGCCCGGCGTGCCGCTGACCCATCCCGCGCCCCACTGGTCGGTGGGCCTTGCCCGCGCCGCCGGCGTCGAGGTGATCGGCGACATCGAACTGTTCTGCCGCGAGCGCCACGCCATCGCCCGCCGCTCGCCCTTCGTGGCCATCACCGGCACCAACGGCAAGTCCACCACCACCGCCCTCATCGCCCACCTGCTCCGGGTGGCGGGGCGAGACGTGCAGCTCGGCGGCAACATCGGCACCGCCATCCTGTCGCTGGCGCCGCCCAAGTCGGGCCGGGTGCATGTGGTGGAATGCTCCTCCTACCAGATCGACCTGGCGCCGAGCCTCGATCCGAACGTGGGCGTGATGCTGAACGTCACCCCCGACCATCTCGACCGCCACGGCACCATGGAGCACTACGCCGCGGTGAAGGAGCGCCTCATCACCGGCGTGGAGATGGGCGGCACCTGCGTGGTGGGCGTGGACGACGCCTTCTCCGCCGCCATGGCCGACCGCGCCGAGCAGGCGGGCAAATACGTGGTGCGCATCTCGATGAAGCGGCCGCTGGCCGACGGCATCTGGCGCGAGGGCGAGACGCTCATCGCCTCGGAAGGCGGGGCCGAGCGCTTCCGCCTGCCCCTCGGCGGCATCGGCTCCCTGCGCGGCGTGCACAACATGCAGAACGCCGCCGCCGCTTATGCTGCCGCCCGCGGCCTCGGCGTGGCGCCGGAGGTCATCGCGGTGGCCATGAAGCGCTTTCCCGGCCTCGCCCACCGCATGGAAGAGGTGGGCACCAAGGGCGCCGTCCTCTTCATCAACGACAGCAAGGGCACCAACGCCGACGCCACCGAGCGGGCGCTGTCCAGCTTCGACAACATCTTCTGGATCGCCGGCGGCAAGGCGAAGGCCGGCGGCATCGCCCCGCTGAAGCCGCTGTTTCCCCGGGTGCGCAAGGCCTATCTGATCGGCGCGGCGGCCGAGGAGTTCGCCGCGACGCTGGGCGCCGACGTGCCGCACGAGATGAGCGGCACCCTCGACGAGGCGGTGGCCCAGGCGGCGCGCGATGCCGAGGCGGCCGGGCTCGACCATGCGGTGGTGCTGCTCTCGCCGGCCTGCGCCAGCTTCGACCAGTTCGCCAATTTCGAGGTGCGCGGCGAGGCGTTCCGGGCGCTGGTGAAGGCGCTGCCGGGCATCGAGGCGAAGGCCGAGCCGCCCGCCCCCAAGGCCCAGGTCGAGCCGGCGCCGGGCGGCCATCCCCACGGCATGGGAATGGGCGGTCCCCACGGATCGCCCCACGGCAAGGGACATCCCCACGGCGCGCAACATGGATCGCCCCATGGATCGCCCCATGGATCGCCCCACGGCATGGGGCATCCGGGCAAGGGGCATCCGGGCGCCGGATAGTCAGGCCCGCCGCCGGCACCCGAGGCCGCCGCGCCCTGCGCATGGTGCATGGCGGCCATCCGGTCCGCGACGGCCGACGCACTTTCCCCGTCACACGGGCATGGCAGGAAGGAGCCCGGATCGGGCCGCGCCGCCGCCGTGCCGCGACGGGGCGCCCATCAACGGAGACAGGAATGGCAGACGACACCCTCCCGCGCGCGGGCCTCACGGCACCCCCGAGCATTGCCGGCCTCTCCACCCTCGCCGCGGATTACGACGTCATCCTGTGCGACATCTGGGGCGTGCTGCACAACGGCATCATCTCCTTCGCCCAGGCTTCCGACGCCCTCATCCGGGCGCGGGCCGGCGGCGCCTGCGTCGTCCTCATCACCAACGCCCCGCGCCCGCGCGCCGAGATCATCGCCATGCTCGACCGCCTGGGGGTGCCGCGCGACGCCTATGACGGCATCGTCACCTCCGGCGACGTCACCCGCGCGCTGCTGGAGGCGAAGCCGGGCGCCAGGGTGTTCCACCTCGGCCCGCCCCGCGACCGGCCGACCTTCGAGGGCATCGACGTGACCCTCACGCCGCTCGCCGACTGCGACCTCGTCGCCTGCACCGGCCTGTTCGACGACGAGACCGAGACCCCCGACACCTATCTCGACATGCTCACCGCCATGAAGGCGCGGGACCTGCCCATCCTGTGCGCCAATCCGGACATCGTGGTGGAGCGCGGCGACAAGCTGATCTACTGCGCCGGCGCCATCGCCAGGCTCTATGAGGAGCTGGGCGGGGCGGCGGTCTATTGCGGCAAGCCCTATGGGCCGATCTACGACACCGCGCTGGCGCTCGCCGCCGCGGCCCGGGGGGAGCCTGCCGCCAGGGAGCGCATCCTCGCCATCGGCGACGGCCTGCACACCGATATCGTCGGCGCCAACGGCATGGGCTTCGACTGCATCTTCATCGCCGGCGGCATCCATGCCATCGAGCTGAAGATCCTGGAGGGGAACGACCCCGAGCCGGAGGCGCTGGCCGGGCTGTTCCATGGCCACACCCATCCCAAGGGGGTGATGCCGCGCCTCTTCTGGTGAGGAGGGCCACGGCGAACGCCGGCGCGGCACAACCGGCCCTCGCGCTTTCCCGAGACTTGACGCGTCCGGCGCGCTGGGCGAAAGCCTTGTTCGACACTGATCGCCGCGGCGCACGGCAGGGCCTCGACCCCGCCCCATGCCCCGCCGGCGGATCCGCATCCGCCGCAAGGCCATCCGAGGGGCAACCGAAGTCCACCCGCCTGCGCCTCCTTCAAGATCAAGGCCGGATCTCCCCCCGCCCATGCAGACCTCTCCCACGCCCGCCTTCGCCATCCTGGCCGGTGCCGACACCCTTCCCGCGGGGCTGGCGCGGCCGGTGCTCGCCATCGGCAATTTCGACGGGGTGCATCGCGGCCATCAGGCGGTGATCGCCGCGGCGCGGCGGATGGCGGAGGAGGCGGGCGTCGCCACCCTGGCCATGACCTTCGAGCCGCATCCGCGCACCTTCTTCAATCCCGCCAACGCCCCGTTCCGCCTGACGCCGGAGCCGGAGAAGCTGCGCTGGCTCGCCACCACGGGCATTCAGGGCGCCATCGTGCTGACCTTCGATGCGGCGCTGGCCGGAATGGAGGCGGAAGCCTTCGTGCGCGATATCCTGGTGGGACGTTACAACATCAGCGGGGCGACCGTCGGCTTCGACTTCCATTTCGGCCGCGCCCGCGCCGGCTCTCCCGCCTTCCTGAAGCATGCGGGCGCGCGCTACGGCTTCAAGGTCGAGATCGTCGAGGCCACCCTCGACGAGGGCGACCCCATCTCCTCCACCGCGGTGCGCGACGCGCTGGCCAACGGCCAGGTCGGCCATGCCGCCCACATGCTGGGCCGGCCCTTCTCCATCCGCGCCGAGGTGATCCACGGCGACGCGCGCGGCCGCACGCTGGGCTTTCCCACCGCCAATCTGGCGCTCGCCTCCGGGGTGCACATCCAGCACGGCATCTATGCGGTGCGCGCCGCCACCCGGGCGGGCGTGTTCGGCGGGGTGGCCAATTACGGCCGGCGCCCCACCTTCGACAACGGGCCGCCGCTCCTGGAAGTGCACCTGTTCGACTTCTCGGGCGATCTCTACGGCGAGGTGATCGAGGTGGAATTCCTCGCCTATCTCAGGCCCGAGATGAAGTTTCCCCACGTCGACGCGCTCATCACCCAGATGAACGAGGACGCCCGCCGGGCGCGCGAGGCGCTGTCCCGGCCCTGATCCCCCGTTTGCGCGCGCTTTCGGGGCGCCCGCGGCACGCGGTTAGGCGTGCCTTAACCCTGTCCGGCCCATTCTCGCCCCATGACGCGCGCCCACCGGCGCCGACCACAGGCCGAGACTGTGCCCGAAAAGACCCCATCCCCGGTGCCCCCGGAGGACCGCCGCTCCCCCTTCGTCCGCCTCGCCGAGCTGCTCGCCGGGGTGGAGCCCGGCCGTCCGGCGCTCAGCGCGGCGGTAGGCGAGCCGCAGCACGCCATGCCGGATTTCGTGGGTCCCACCCTCGCCGGCGCGCTGGCCGGCTTCGGCCGCTATCCGCGCGCCGAGGGCACGCCCACCTTCCGCGCCGCCGCCGCCCAATGGCTGGCGCGGCGCTATGCCCTGACCGAGCCGCTCGATGCCGACCGCCACGTGCTGGCGCTCAACGGCTCGCGCGAGGGCCTGTTCTCCGCCGCCTTCATCGCCCGCACGCTCTCCGAGGAGCGCAAGGCGGCCCGGCGCTCCGCCGCCCCCCGGCAGGCCCCGCCGAAGGCAGGCCGGGGAAAGACCGCCGCTCCCGCGCCGCGGCCGGCGATGCTGCTGCCCAATCCCTTCTATGCCGCCTATGCGGCGGGGGCCGAGGCCGCCGGCTGCGAGGCCGTGGTGCTGCCCACCACCAGGGGCTCGGACTGGCTGCCCGACCTCGATGCCATCGACGACGCCCTGCTCGCCCGCACCGTGGCGGTCTATGTGGCCTCCCCCGCAAATCCGCAGGGGTCCATCGCCTCCAAGGCCTACCTCGGCCGCCTGCTGGAGATGACCCGCTCGGCCGATGCCTTCCTGTTCTCCGACGAATGCTATTCGGAGATCTATCTCGGCGCGGACGGCCCCCCCGGCATCCTGGAGGTGGCGGACCAGGGCTATGCGGGCGCCGTCGCCTTCAACTCCCTGTCCAAGCGCTCCTCCCTTCCGGGCCTGCGCTGCGGCTTCTGCGCCGGCGATCCCGAGTTCCTCAAGGCCTTCCTCGCCTTCCGCTGGGTCGCCGCGCCCCAGGTGCCCGAGCCCTTGCAGCAGGTCGCCGTGGCGGCGCTGCAGGACGAGGCCCACGTGATCCATTCGCGCGACCTCTACCGTGCCAAGTTCGATCTCGCCGACCGCATCATCGGCGCGCGGTTCGGCTATGAGCGGCCGGGCGGCGGCTTCTTCCTCTGGCTCGACGTCTCGCACGCCGGCGGCGGCGAGGCGGCCGCCCTGAAGCTCTGGCGCGAGGCCGGCCTGCGCACCGTGCCGGGCGGCTATCTGGCGCGCCGCGACATGAGCGGCGCGAACCCCTGCGAGGCGTACCTGCGGGTCGCCCTCGTCCACGATCTTGCAACCTGCGAGGAGGTGCTGAACCGCCTCGTCGCTGTCCTGGCTTGAAGCCGTCCTGGCCTGAAGGAGAGTCGCACCGATGGCCCTTGCCCGCCGCTCCGCCGACGCCGTCATGAACACGCGCCCGGTGACGCCGCACCGTCTGGGCTTCCTGCCGGAGAGCCTGAAGGCGGCGGTGGGAAGGAGCGGCCGGCGGCTGGTCGGCCTCGCGCTTCTCCTCTGCGGCCTGGGAAGCCTGGCCGCGCTGGCGGGCTGGAACGCGAGCGATCCCAGCCTGTCCAACGCCACCACGGGGCAGGTGCACAACTTCCTCGGCCGGCCGGGTGCCATGGTCGCCGACCTGCTGATGCAGCTCTTCGGCCTTGCCTCCCTCGCCATCGTGCTGCCGGTGATCTTCTGGGGCTGGCGCCTCATGACCCACCGCGCGGTGCGGCGCGAGAAGCTCTCCGCCGCGGCCTGGGCGTTCGGCATCCTCGGCGCCACCGCCGCCCTGAGCGCCCTGCCGCGCCTCGGCACCTGGCCGACGCCGTCCGGCCTCGGCGGCGCCATCGGCGACCTGTTTCCGCGCCTCGTCGGCCTGATGCGCGACGGCAGCCCGACGCCGCTCGACGCCGTGATCATCGGCGCGGCGGGGCTGGTGATCGGCGTGCTCGGCCTGTTCTTCGCGCTGGCCGGCTCGGCCGCGCGCGACGACGAGGACGACACCCGCGATCTCCTCCCCCTCGGCGCCATCACCCATATGATCCTGTCGTGGCGCGCCCGCCTGTTCGGGGCGATGCGCAGCCGGCGCAAGGCGCAGGAGGGGGCGGGCCCCGCCGGCTTCAGCGCCGAGACGCCGGCCGCCGCGCCGCGCCGCACCGGCGATGGACGGATCGAGCCGAGCCTCCGGCCCGACGGCGGCCGCAGCGCCCCCGCCATGGATGAGGCCGACGCCGACGACGCGCCCTGGCCGTCCGGCAGCGGCCCCGATTTCGCCGATGGTCAGGGCGAAGCGCCCGCCGCGCCGGCCGCCCGCCGCGCCAAGGCGCCCGCCCCCGCGCGGCGCGACGCCCCCGCCGGGCGGCGCAGCGGCTATGCCTTCCCCTCCCTCGAGCTGCTGACGGCGCCGCCTCCCGCCAAGGCGCCCGCCATGAGCCCGGAGGCCTTGCGCGACACCGCCCAGCTGCTCGAAGGCACGCTCCAGGATTTCGGCGTGCGCGGCGAGATCGCCGAGGTGCGCCCCGGCCCGGTGGTCACCCTCTACGAGCTGGAGCCCGCGCCAGGCATCAAGTCCTCCCGCGTCATCGGCCTCGCCGACGACATCGCCCGCTCCATGAGCGCCATCTCCGCCCGCGTCGCCGTGGTGCCGGGCAAGAACGCCATCGGCATCGAGCTGCCCAACGCCAAGCGCGAGAAGGTGCTGCTGCGCGAATTGCTGGCCACCAAGGATTTCGGCGATTCGGGCCACAAGCTCGCCATCGCGCTCGGCAAGACCATCGGCGGCGAGCCGGTGATCGTCGACCTCGCCCGCATGCCCCACCTGCTGGTGGCCGGCACCACCGGCTCCGGCAAGTCGGTGGCCATCAATACCATGATCCTCTCCCTGCTCTACCGGCTGAAGCCGGAGCAGTGCCGCCTCATCATGGTGGATCCGAAGATGCTGGAATTGTCCGTCTACGACGGCATCCCGCACCTGCTCGCCCCCGTGGTGACCGACCCCAAGAAGGCGGTGGTCGCCCTCAAGTGGGCGGTGCGCGAGATGGAGGACCGCTACAAGAAGATGTCGAAGCTCGGCGTGCGCAACATCGACGGCTTCAACGCCCGGGTGCGCGAGGCCGCCGAGAAGGGTGAGACGGTCCAGCGCACGGTGCAGACCGGCTTCGACCACGAGACCGGCGAAGCGGTCTACGAGAGCGAGGAGCTGGCGCTCGCGCCCCTGCCCTACATCGTGGTGGTGGTGGACGAGATGGCCGACCTCATGCTGGTGGCCGGCAAGGACATCGAGGGCGCCATCCAGCGCCTCGCCCAGATGGCCCGCGCCGCCGGCATCCACCTGGTGATGGCCACCCAGCGCCCCTCGGTGGACGTCATCACCGGCACCATCAAGGCCAACTTCCCCACCCGCATCTCCTTCCAGGTGACCTCGAAGATCGACAGCCGCACCATCCTCGGCGAGCAGGGCGCCGAGCAGCTGCTCGGCCAGGGCGACATGCTCTACATGGCCGGCGGCGGGCGCATCTCCCGCGTGCACGGGCCGTTCGTCTCCGACGAGGAGGTGGAGGACGTGGTCAAGCACCTCAAGGCCCAGGGCGTGCCGGCCTATGTGGAGGCGGTCACCGCCGACCTCGACGAGGACAGCGGCGAGGCCGACGGCGCGGTGTTCGACAAGGGCGCCTTCGGCGAGGAAGGCCAGGACCTCTATTCCCAGGCCGTTGCGGTGGTGGTGCGCGACAAGAAGTGCTCCACCTCCTATATCCAGCGCCGCCTGCAGATCGGCTACAATCGCGCCGCCTCGCTGGTGGAGCGCATGGAGCAGGAGGGCGTGGTCAGCGGCCCCAACCACGCCGGCAAGCGGGAGGTGCTGCTCGCCGATGAAGCCGCCGAGTGAGGCCCGGCCTCGCCTCCGCCCGCCAGAGGCGGTATTGCCATGGGGGCCGGCGAGCCACAGGATAGCCACAGCCGTTCGCTAGAGCGCGATCCGGCCCCATGAAGCCGCGGCAGGGTTCCATGTGGCCGGTAGATCGCCCGCTGGATTAAAGTGAGACGGATCCGCTCGGAGAGGGTCCGTCTGCGTTCAGGATGCCGGAGCGCTTGTCCCGCCCCCGTCCGTTCCTCCTTCCGACCGAGATATCCATGATGCCGCGCCGCACCATCGCCTCGCTCGCTCTCGTCCTGGGTCTGGCGGCCAGCTCCGCCGGTCTGGCCCAGGGGCTGCTGCCGCCCGGCGACATGCCGCGTCCGCCGCAGAAGCCGCAGGTTCCGGCCGGCAAGCCCGCCCCCGCCGGGCGCGCACCCCTGGTGGCCCCGCCCGCCGACGGCATGGCCCAGCGCGCCACCGTCGACCGGCTCACCACCTACTACAATTCCATCCAGTCCATGACCGGCACCTTCGAGCAGACCGATCCGGACGGCTCGCGCAAGACCGGCAATTTCTACATGCAGAAGCCCGGCCGCGTGCGCTTCGAATATGCCGATCCGAGCCCCATCGAGCTGATCGCCAACGGCCGCGACGTGGCGGTGCGCGACCGCCGCCTGAACACCCAGGACATCACCCCCCTGTCGCAGACGCCGCTGCGCTTCCTGCTCGCCGAGCGGGTGGACCTCGCCAACGATCCCCACGTGAAGGGCATCTTCCAGGACGACCATTTCATCACCGTCTCCATGGAGGAGATGGTGCCCATGGTGGGGACCTATCGCCTGCTGATCCTGTTCAGCGCCAAGGATTATGCGCTGAAGCAGTGGATCGTCACCGATCCGCAGGGCTACGACACCCAGGTGGCGCTCTCCAACCAGAAGCCCAACCGGCCGCAGGACCCGCAGCTCTTCGTCATCAACAACGAGCGCTTCCTGCAGTAGCCCGGCGCCCGAGGGGGCACGAAGCGGCGGGCGCAGGGTTGCGCATGCGGCGTTGGGCGGCTAAGTGTCTCCCTTCCCGACCGCATCCTCCTACCGTCATTCGGGCGCGCACCTTGGCCCTCACCGTCGCCACCTGGAACATCAATTCCGTCCGCATCCGCCTCGACATCGTCCGCGCCGCGGTGGAGCGGTTGCGGCCCGATGTCCTGTGCCTGCAGGAAACCAAGTGCCAGGACGACAAATTCCCGCTCAACGCCATCCGCGAGCTCGGCTTCGAGCACATCGCGCTCAACGGGCAGAAGGGCTGGCACGGGGTCGCTACCTTCTCGAAGCATCCCTTCACCGCAGTGGAGAAGGGCGACTTCTGCGGCAAGGGCGACGCCCGCCACGTGGCGGTGACGCTGGATGCCGGCGCCGGTCTCGACAAGCCCGTCACCATCCATAATTTCTACGTGCCGGCCGGCGGCGACGTGCCGGACCGGGAGATCAATCCCAAGTTCGCCCACAAGCTCGACTTCCTGGACGAGCTCACCGCCTGGGACCGGCTGTTGGCCGATGCCAAGAGCCCCGATGGACATGCGGTGGTGGTGGGCGACCTGAACATCGCTCCCCTGGAAACCGACGTGTGGAACCACAAGCAGCTCCTCACCGTGGTGAGCCACACCCCCATCGAGGTGGAGAAGCTCACCCGGCTGCAGGCCGCCGGCCCGTGGGTGGACGTGATGCGCGGCTTCGTGCCGCCCGCCGACAAGCTCTTCACCTGGTGGAGCTACCGCTCGCCCGACCATACGGTGAACGACCGCGGCCGCCGGCTTGACCATGTGTGGGCGAGCCGCAGCCTTGCGCCCCATGCCACGGCGATGACCGTGCTGAAGGAAGCGCGGAGCTGGGAAAAGCCCTCCGACCACGTGCCCGTGGCCCTCACCTTCGGCTGAGCGGCCGGCGCTCCGCGATCGTCCCTCGGGATCTCAGCTGCCGCGTTCCGGCCGCGAGGCTTCGAGGTGCACCCGCACCTTGTCGAGGGCGCGCATCATGGACTTGAGGCGGGAGGCGAAGTGCCGGCGCACCCGCTGCGCCGCCTCGGGATAGCCTTCCAGCATGCGCAGGAAGGTGGAGCGGGAGATGCGCATCAGCTCGCACGGCGCCGCCGCCACCGCCGTCACCGGGCGCACCGTCTCCATGACGAGGGCCATCTCGCCGAGCAGCGAGCCGCGCTCGATCACCTGGATCACGTGGTCGCGGCCCCGGGCATCGCGCTCCACCAAATGGATGACGCCGGCGCCCAGCACATAGCCGCACTCGGCCTTCTCGCCGGCCTTGAACAGCACCTGCCCCTCGGCCAGATGACGCTGCTCGGCGCTGATGGCGAGGATCCGCAGCGCTTCGCCGTTGAGGATGTCGAAGGTCGGCACCTCCCGGAGCAAAGCGATGTCCTTGTCCAGACTCACGGATGATTCCTCGTGGCACCGTCCCCGCGCGGGCCAGGCTGCGGCCGCTACGGAACGAGCTTGTAGCCTCCCGCCTGGGTCGCGAGCAGGGTGGGGTTGGACGGATCAGGCTCGATCTTCTGGCGCAAACGGTAAATATGGGTTTCAAGCGTGTGGGTGGTGACGCCGGAATTATATCCCCACACCTCCTGCAACAGGGTCTCGCGCGGCACGGGCGTTTTCCCGGCGCGGTAGAGATAGCGCAGGATGGCGGTCTCCTTCTCGGTCAGGCGGATCTTGGAGCCGCGCTCGGTCAGCAGCAGCTTGGCGCCGGGCCGGAAGGAATAGGGGCCGATGGCGAACACCGCGTCCTCGCTCGCCTCGTGGGAGCGCATCTGGGCACGCAGCCGGGCGAGCAGCACGCCGAAGCGGAAGGGCTTCGCCACATAGTCGTTGGCCCCCGCCTCCAGGCCCATGATGGTGTCAGCGTCGGTGTCGTGGCCGGTGAGCATGAGGATCGGCGCCTTGAAGCCGTTCTTGCGCATCTGCCGCACGGCGTCGCGGCCATCCATGTCGGGCAGGCCCACGTCCATGATCACGAGATCCACCGCGCCGTTCTTGCCGGCCTCGATGGCCTCGGAGGCGGTCTCGGCGGCGATGGGCTCGAATTCGTCCTGGAGCGCCAGCTGCTCGATCAGCGCATCGCGCAGCTCCGGGTCGTCCTCGACCACCAGGATTTTCCACGCATTGGGCATTCCATCCTCCTCGGCCCTTGCGGGCAGGCGAATCGCGCCAGTACAGCATGTGCATGTCCGTGCGCAAAATTCCAAGCGTTTCAGGGCATTAAATGGTACCAAAGTATGGCAACCGGAGGCACATTCTGTGGGCATCCCGCAATTGACCGTCCGCCGCCGTCCGGGCCGGCGGCACGAGGGGCTCCTGAGCGCATTCGGACGTACCATTCCAGTGGCCCTCGGGCGCTCCGGCGTCGCCTTCGACAAGCGCGAGGGCGACGGCCGCACCCCCGCCGGCACCTGGCATATCGTGCGTGCCCTGTGGCGGCCCGATCGCGCCCCCCGGCCGGTGACGCGCCTGCCCCTCGCGCCCATCGCCCGGGAAGACGGCTGGTGCGACGCCCCCGGCGACCGGCGCTACAATCGCCCCGTCCGTCTGCCGTTCGCCGCCTCCCACGAGCGCATGTGGCGCGACGACGGGCTCTACGACATGGTGCTGGTGCTGGACCACAACACGCGCCCGCGCATCCGCGGGCGGGGCTCGGCGGTCTTCATCCATGTCGCTCGGAACGCGGGCCGCGGTCGCTTCGCCGCCACGGAAGGCTGCATCGCCCTGCGGCCGGGCGACCTGCGTCGGCTGCTGGCGCGCCTCGCGCCGGGCACGCCGGTCCGGGTCGCGCCCTGAGGGCGGTCGGCCTCAACTGAAGAGGATGCGCCGGTCCACCTCGGCGATGCGCCGGACGCCGGTCAGCGCCATGGTGACGTCCAGCTCCTTGCGCAGGATCTCGATGACCTTCGCCACCCCCGCCTGCCCGCCGGCGCCGAGGCCGTAGAGGAAGGCCTTGCCGGCCATGCAGGAGCGCGCGCCCAGCGCGAGCGCCCGCGCCATGTCCTGGCCGGTGCGGATGCCGCCGTCGAACATCACCTCGGTCTGGTCGCCCACCGCATCGACGATGCGCGGCAGCACCGCGATGCTGGACGGTGCGCCGTCGAGCTGCCGCCCGCCGTGATTCGAGACGACGATGGCGTCGGCGCCGCACGCCACCGCCTGCCGGGCGTCGTCCGGATCGAGGATGCCCTTCACCACGAGCCGCCCCGGCCACAGGCTGCGCACCCAGGCCATGTCGTCCCAGCTCAGCGACGGGTCGAACTGGCCGGCGATCCATTGCGCAAGGGTATTGACCCCCTCGGCGCCCTTCACATGGCCGGCGAGGTTGCCGAACGTCTTGCGCCGCCCGCGCAGCACGCTGAGCGCCCAGCGCGGCTTGGTGGCGATGTCGACGAGGTTGGCGAGGCGGATCTGCGGCGGCACCGTCATGCCGTTTTTGATGTCGCGGTGGCGCTGGCCCATGATCTGGAGGTCGGCGGTCAGCACCAGGGCATTGCACCGCGCCGCCGCCGCGCGCTCGATCAGGGAGCGGGCAAAGCCGCGGTCGCGCATCACGTAAAGCTGGAACCAGAAGGGCTTGGCCACCGCCGCCACCACGTCCTCGATGGAGCAGATGGACATGGTGGAGAGGCAGAAGGGAATGCCCGCGTCCTGACAGGCGCGCGCCGCGAGGATCTCGCCGTCGCCATGCTGCATGCCCTCGAGCCCGGTCGGCCCGTGGATCAGCGGCAGCGACGCGGTCTCGCCCAGGATGGGCGTGGAAAGGTCGCGGTCGGAGACATCCACCATCACCCGCTGACGGAAGGTGATGGCGGACAGGTCGCGGCTGTTGGCGGCGATGGTCTGCTCGCTGTAGGAGCCGCGATCGGCATAGTCGAAAAAGGCGCGGGGCACCCGCGCCTTGGCCAGCTGCCGCAGATCGTCGATGCAGGTCACTGTCTTCATGTCAGGAATGCCATGGTGACGGCTCGCGAATCAGCGCGCCCGCCGGGTGGGGCGGAGCGTTCGCCAGATGATGCTTTGCTCCGGCCCGCGGGCCAAGGAAATAGCGCTCAGGAGCACACCCGCGCTGCGGTCCATCCGCCGATGCCGCCTGCCAGAAAGAGCAGGACGCCGACCACCAGCGGCGTCGCCGCGCCCGCCAACAGGAAGCCCATGACGGCGCCCGACAGGCCGGACACCATGGCGACGAGGACGACGGCATCGGGGGCCGGCGCTTCCGGCGGCATGTTGGAGCGCGTGCGCTGCGCCGGCTCCTCCTCGTCCGAGGTGGCGCCGGAGGGCATCAGGTTTCCCAGGCGCTCTCTCCCCGGGAGCAAAACGCTCGGCTGCGGGGCCGCCTTGGCCGAATGCGCCAGCGGCATTTTGGACTCCTCCCGCCGTCGCGTCACTTGCCGTGACCTTATGTTTTCGAACGGAATTCCGGCAGTTTACGCCGCAATCCCAAGGACGCACAGATTCTCCGCCGGCCAAATTCGCAGATTTGCACATCGAAGTATTCAATTCCTGGAAGCGCCACACCAGCAGCGGCACGCGCTGCGCGCAAAGCCTGCTGATGCACATGGGCAACGCTTGTCGCGAAAACGCCCCCGCTCCCCCGCGGCCGTGCGCCGGATAACCAATCCACCATTGCCCCTCGCCGGATTTGGCGGCAAAAAACGAGGATGAATAACGGCGGTGATCCCATGACGTCTGGCTTGCGTTTTGCCATGGCGCTCCTCGCAGCGCTGATCCTGGTCCCCATCGGCGCGCGGTCCGCGACCGCGGCGCAGAGCAGCGGGCACGTCTATCTGCTGCGCGGCCTCGCCAACGTGTTTTCCCTCGGCATGGATTCCCTGGCCGACAAGCTCAATGCGCGCGGCATCGAGGCGACAGTCCATGAATACGGCCAGTGGCCGTCTCTCGCCGCGCAGGCGAGTGCGGAGAGCCGGGCCAACGGCGGCGCGCCCATCATCATCGTCGGCCACTCCCTGGGCGCGGATGCCGCCATCGAGATGGCCGAGCGCCTCACCGCCCTCGGCACCCCGGCGAGCCTCGTGTTCACCTTCGATCCTGTGGGTGTCACCTCCGTCGGCCCCGCCCGCGGTCGTTTCATCAACTACTACCAGTCGAACAATGGCTACGGGAAACGGCTGACGCAGGGCGCCGGCTTCCGTGGCTCGCTGAGCAACCGCAATCTCGATTCGGTCGGCTCGCTCGACCATTTCAACATCGAGAAGTCGCCGGGCCTGCATGCGGAAGTGATCGCCTCGATCCAGTCCGTGGCGCGCAAGGCGTCGGCCCCGGAGCGCAAGCGCGTGGTGCGCAGCAAGCCCCAGCCGTCCAAGAAGCCCGAGACGGAAACCGCGGCCGCCAAGCCCGACACCGAGGCGAAGCCGGAAGCCAAGCCCGAGGCCGGGTCCAAGCCCGACGGGAATGGTGGCTCCGCCCCGGCGGCCTCCTCGTCGTCCGGCTCTTCGGCCTCGGTCTCGGCGGCTGCCGCTGCCAAGCCCATGTGAGGGCTGCCAGCGAGCAGCGACCCGGGCGATGGCGCGTGAGCTGGGCGCGGCCGTCCGCCCCCTCCGGTGACGTGACGCAGCAGAGCGTTTGAAGGGCGGATGCGTGGCATCCGCCCTTTTTCGTGCTCCGGGCGTGCCCGACGCAGCGCGGACCGGGGGCCTGCATCGCGCCTCCCGCCTGGCACGGCAAGCGCGCCGTCAGCCCACCACCGCGCGAACCGCCGCCGCCGTGCCCATGGCCGAGATCACGGCGAGAAAGTCGTTGCGCGTCAGCTTCGCGGCGACAAGCGCCGCGCCGAGGCCCGCGGCCATGCCGAGGTCACCATGCACCGCGCCCGGCACCAGCAAAGCGACGAGCAGCGCGCCCGGCAGCGCGTCCAGGACGCGGCGCACCCGCGGCGTCACCGGAATGAGGCGCATCAGGAAAAAGCCGGCGGTGCGGTTGAGGGCGGATACCGCCGCCATCACCAGGATGGCTGCCAGGGCGCCGGCCTCACCGCTCGTCATCGACGAAGCCTCCCGCCAGGGCGCCGGCCAGGGCGCCGACGACGATGAACCACCACCCCGCCAGCACGAAGGAGACCGTCACGGAAACCGCCGCCGCCACGCCCCAGGCCACCGCCTCGCGGCGCCCGCGCCAGTTGGGCAGCAGCATGGCGATGAAGAAGGCCGGCACCACGAGGTCGATGCCCACCGCCTTGGCATCGGGCACGCCGCCGCCCGCCAGGTGGCCGAGCGCCGTGGCCGCCACCCACACCGACCAGGTGACGAAGCCGGAGCCCACGAAGAAGCCCGCATCGCGGCCGCCCAGCGTGTAGTAGCGCATGGCGGCGGCCCAGTTGTTGTCGGCCAGCAGCAGCAGCGAGGGATAGGTCTGCCACGCCGGCAGGGGCGCGAACCAGGGCCTGAGCGCCGCCGCCATCAGCACGTGGCGCATGTTGACGGTGAAGGTGAGGAAGGCGAGCGCCAGCAGGGCGCTGGCCGACCAGTGCTGGCTCCAGCCTTCGAGCGCCACCATCTGGGCGAGGCCGGCGAACACCAGCGCGCTCGACAGGCTCGCCTCGGCGAGCGACAGCCCCTTCTGCTCCGCCACCGCGCCGAACGCCATGGCGAAGACGGCAAGGCCCGGCATCATGGGCATGATGGATCGCGCGCCCTCGAGACAGCCTGCGAGGGTCAGCGTTACCTTCGGGTGATCGGCGCTGGACGACGGGCCGGGGGCCGGGGAAGCGGAGCGGGGCATCAGCATTCAATCGCAATGCCCCAGCTTATGCCGAAGCCAGACGCCCGCGCCAACCCGATTTCGCCCGGCGCGCCCTCCCGGCCGGACGCGCTTGGGGTATACTCGCCGCAACAACACCCTTTCGAAGGGGACACGCCAGGGAGGCCACCATGTCGGGCCGCAGGCTGCCGGATGCGGACGAGCGGGTCATCGCCCGCCGGGCGGAGATCGCCGCAGCGCTCGCCGGGCTGGTCGCGCCCGATGCGGTGATCGCCCACGAGCGCCAGATGCGTCCGTATGAGACCGACGGGCTCACCGCCTATCGCCAGCTTCCCCTCGTGGTGGTGCTGCCGTCCACCACGGCCGAGGTGGCCGCGGTGCTGAAATATTGCCACCACAACGAGATCCGCGTGGTGCCGCGCGGCGCCGGCACTTCCCTCTCGGGCGGCGCGCTGCCGCTCGGCGATGCGGTGCTCATCGGCATGGGCAAGTTCACCCGCATCCTCGAGATCGACCTTGAGAACCGCTGCGCCGTGGTCGAGCCGGGGGTGACCAACCTCGCCATCACCAAGGCGGTGGAGGCGCAGGGCTTCTATTACGCCCCCGACCCCTCCTCGCAGATCGCCTGCACCATCGGCGGCAACGTGGCGGAGAACGCCGGCGGCGTGCACTGCCTGAAGTACGGCCTCACCACCCACAACGTGCTCGGCGCCGAGCTGGTGCTGCCCACCGGCGAGATCGTCGAGCTGGGGGGCAAGCACCTCGATGCCGGCGGGCTCGACCTGCTCTCCGTGGTGATCGGCTCGGAGGGCCTGCTCGGCATCGTCACCCGGGTGACCGTGCGCCTCCTGAAGAAGCCGGACACCGCCCGCGCCCTGCTGGTGGGCTTCGCCACCTCCGAGGATGCCGGGGAATGCGTGGCGCGGATCATCGGCCAGGGCATCATCCCCGCCGGCATCGAGATGATGGACCGCGATGCCATCGCCGCCGCCGAGGCCTTCGTCCAGGTGGGCTATCCGCTGGATGTGGAGGCCCTGCTCATCATCGAATTGGACGGCCCGGAGGCGGAATGCACCCACCTCATGGAGCAGGTGGTGGCCATCGCCCGCGCCTGCCGCGCCGCCAATCTCCGGGTTTCGCAGAGCGAGGAGGAGCGGCTCGGCTTCTGGGCCGGGCGCAAGGCCGCCTTCCCCGCGGTGGGACGGCTCTCGCCCGATTATCTGTGCATGGACGGCACCATTCCGAGGAAGCGGCTTCCCGAGGTGCTGGCGCGGATGCGGGAGCTATCGGCCCGGTATGGCCTGCGCCTCGCCAACGTGTTCCATGCCGGCGACGGCAACCTCCACCCGCTCATCCTGTTCGACGCCAACGCACCGGGCGAGCTCGACGCCGCCGAGGCGCTCGGCTCCGACATCCTGCGCCTGTGCGTCGAGGTGGGCGGCGTGCTCACCGGCGAGCACGGGGTAGGCATCGAGAAGCGCGACCTCATGCCGGTCATGTTCTCGGACGGCGACCTGCTGCAGCAGCAGCGGCTGAAGTGCGCCTTCGACGGCAAGGGCCTGCTCAATCCGGGCAAGGTGTTTCCCACCCTCCACCGCTGCGCCGAAGCCGGGCGCATGCAGGTGAGCGGCGGCGCCCTGTCCTTTCCCGATCTGCCGCGCTTCTGACCTGCGCCCGCGCCGCGCCCTCTTCGCCAAGCTTCCGGACCGCCCATGACCGCCCCTCTCACCCCCCGCGATGAAGCCGACCTGGCCGAGGCCGTCGGCGGCGCCTTCGCGCGGAGCGAGACGCTGGAGGTGGTGGGCCAAGGCTCGCGCCGCGCCCTCGGCCGGGCGACGCGCAGCGATGCCCTGCTCGACGTCTCGGTGCTCAGCGGCATCACGCTCTATGAGCCCGAGGAGCTGGTGCTCTCGGCCCGCGCCGGCACGCCGCTGTCGGACATCGCGGCGCAGCTTGACGCCCACGGCCAGATGCTGGCCTTCGAGCCTGCCGACCTCGGCCCGCTGCTCGGCGGCCCCGCCGGGTCCGGCAGCCTCGGCGGAACGGTGGCGGTCAATCTCTGCGGCCCGCGCCGGCTGAGCGCCGGAGCGGCGCGCGACCACATGCTGGGCCTGCGCGCGGTCTCCGGGCGCGGCGAGCTCTTCAAGGCCGGCGGGCGGGTGGTGAAGAACGTCACCGGCTACGACCTGCCGCGGCTGTTCACCGGCGCCTTCGGCACGCTGGGCGTGCTCACCGAGCTGACCCTGAAGGTGATGCCCAAGCCGCCGGCGGAGGAGACCCTGCTGGTCTGCGGCCTCGGTCCCGGCGAGCCGGCCGATGCCGCGAGCCGCGCCCTCACCAGCGCCATGGGCTCCTCCTGCGAGGTCTCCGGCGCCGCCTTCCTGCCGGCGGCAATTGCCGCGCGCCTGCCGGACCTGGAGGGCGTGGGCGATGCCGTCGCGTTCCGGATGGAGGGGGTGGGCCCCTCCATCGCCGCGCGGCGCGAGCGCCTCGCCGGCCTGATGGCCGCCTACGGCACGCTGGAGACCCTGCCCGAGGCCCCCTCCCGCGCCCTGTGGGCAGCGCTCCGCGACGTGCAGCCGTTCCACGACGGCAAGGCGGCGCCGCGCGTCGTCTGGCGCATCTCCACCGCTCCGGCGGGCGGGCCGGCGCTGGCCGAGCTGCTGGCCACCACCCTCGACGGCGAGGCCTTCTGCGATTGGGCCGGCGGGCTCATCTGGCTGGCTCTGCCCCCCGGCGCCTCCCGCGCGGTGGAGGTCCGCCGCGCCACCGCGCGCCACGGCGGCCACGCCACGCTGATCCGCGCCGACGAGGCCGAACGCGCCCGCGTGCCGGTGTTCCAGCCCCTGGAGGGCGCGCTCGCGGCGCTCACCCGGCGGGTGAAGGCGAGCTTTGATCCCAAGGGCGTGCTCAACCGCGGCCGCATGCACGAGGGGATGTGAGATGGAAGGTTTCGCAGACCTGCTGAAGGCGTTTGCGACCGTGCTCTGGGCCGGCCTCGCCTTCTATATTTTCTGGTCCCTTCGATCGACCATCGTGAAGCTGCTGGAATCCCGCAGCATCAATATCAAGATCGCCGGAAACGAGATCAACCTGCCCCAGGCCACCGCAAGCATCGGCGCCGCCGTGGCCGACATCCAGGCCCGGCTCGCCGCCATGGGCGAGGCCGCGCCGCCGAAGCCCGGCCCGGGAGCGGGCACGATGCCAGAGCATATCGCTGACCACTCCGCCCCTGAACTCGAAGCGGCTTTCCCGTCGGCGGCGACCGAGGCCACCGCTCGCACCGCGCATATTCTCTGGGTGGACGACGATCCCTCCAACAATGCCTTCCTGATCGACCGGCTGCGCGGCAGCGGCCATTCCATCGACCTCAGCACGTCCACCGCCGACGCCCTGCAGCGGCTCGCCCACCAGGCCTATGACGGGGTGATCTCCGATCTCGGCCGGAAGGAGGGCGGCGTGGAGAATCCCATGGCGGGCCGCGATCTCATCACCGAGATGCGCGAGGCCGGCTTCACGCCGCCGGTGCTGGTCTTCGGCGGAACGCGCGCGGTCCAGCTCAGGAAGGACTTGATCGCCGCGGGCGCGCGCGGCGTCACCAATTCAGGCATCGACGTGATCGCCTTCGTCGATGCCTGCGCAGGCGCGAGGCCGAGCTGATGCAGACCTTCTTCTCCCTCGCCCAGCTCGCCGACCCGCAGCTTCAGGAAGCCGATGCCATCCTGCGCACCTGCGTGCACTGCGGCTTCTGCACCGCCACCTGCCCCACCTACGTGCTGCTGGGCGACGAGCGCGACAGCCCGCGCGGGCGCATCTATCTCATCAAGGACATGCTGGAGAACGGCCGGCCCGCCTCGGCCGACGAGGTGCCCCACCTCGACCGCTGCCTCTCCTGCCTCTCCTGCATGACCACCTGCCCCTCGGGGGTGCACTACATGCACCTCGTGGACCAGGCCCGCGCCCATGTGGAGGAGACCTACCGCCGGCCGCTCGCCGAGCGCGCCATCCGCGCGCTGCTGGCGGCGGTGCTGCCCTATCCGGAGCGCTTCCGCCTGGCGCTGCGGGCCGCTGGCCTGGGGCGGCCGTTCGCGCCGCTGCTCGCGAAGGTGCCGCCGCTGAAGCCGCTCGCCGCCATGCTGCGCCTTGCCCGCGCGCCCGCGCCGAAGGGCGATCCCGCTCCGCAGATCCATCCGGCGAACGGCCCGCGCCGGGCACGGGTGGCGCTACTGAAGGGCTGCGCCCAGCCGGTGCTGGCGCCCGAGATCGACGCCGCGGCCATCCGCCTGCTCACCCGTCTGGGGGTGGAGGTGGTGCGGGTGGAGGGGGAGGGCTGCTGCGGCGCGCTGGTCCATCACATGGGGCGGGAGGAGGCGGCGCTCGCCTTCGCCCGCGCCAATGTGGACGCCTGGACCGCGGAGCTGGAGGGCGAGGGGCTCGACGCCATCCTCGTCACCGCCTCGGGCTGCGGCACGCTGCTGAAGGATTACGGCCATCTCCTGCGGCACGACCCGGACTATGCGGAGAAGGCCGGCCGCGTGGCGGCGCTGGCGCACGACATCACCGAGTTTCTCGTCGCGCTCGACCTGCAGGGCGACGCCGACGAAGGCCCCCGGGTGGGCGCCCATACCGGCCGCAAGGTCGCCTATCACGCGGCCTGCTCGCTCCAGCACGGGCAGAAGGTGAAGGCGCCGCCGCTGGCGCTGCTCCGCGCCGCCGGCTTCAGCGTGTTCGAGCCGGCGGACAGCCATCTGTGCTGCGGTTCGGCGGGCACCTACAATCTGCTCCAGAGCGAGCTGGCGGACGCCCTCAAGGCGCGCAAGGTCAAGAGCCTCGAAGCGCTCGGCGCCGAGGTGGTGGCCACCGGCAACATCGGCTGCATGACGCAGATCGCCTCCGGCACGCGGCTGCCGGTGGTGCACACGGTGGAGCTGCTCGACTGGGCGACCGGGGGACCGATGCCGGCAAGGCTTCCCGGCGGCGCGCGGACGGGGGAAGCGTTGCCGCGCCCGCCGGTGCGTGCGAGACCGCCCGCCGGCTGACCGCGCGCCGGAGACATCGCCCCCCGCGCGCTGGACAGGCGGGCCGTCCCGGCCCATGAGGAGCCGGAGCCCCGGCCGTCAGGATCCGCCATCCCCCGGCCCTTCGCGCGAGACTTCCCCATGGGCACCGCCTTCGACCTCAGCCTCTATCTGGTCACCGATCCGGGCCTCACGGCGGCGCGGGGCCTCGTCCCGACGGTCGAGGCGGCGGTCAAAGGCGGCACCACTCTGGTGCAGCTGCGCGATCCGAAGGCGCACGGCCGGGCGCTGGTGGAACAGGCCCGCGCGCTCAAGGCGCTGCTCGCCCCGCGCGCCATTCCGCTCATCATCAACGACCGGCTGGACGTGGCCCTGGCCGCGGGGGCGGACGGCGTGCATCTCGGGCAGGACGACATCGCCCCGGCCGATGCCCGCGCGATGGCCGGCGACCGGCTCATCATCGGCCTGTCGGTGGGAACGCCGCAGGAGCTTGCGGACTCAGACCTTGCGGGGGTGGACTATCTCGGCGTCGGGCCGGTGAAGGTCACGGGCACCAAGGCCGATGCGGGCGCCGCCATCGGGCCGGCGGGGCTCGCGGCGATCCGCGCCCTCACCGCCCTCCCGCTGGTGGGCATCGGCGGCATCGATGCGGGCATCGCCGGCGAGGTGATCCGCGCCGGCGCGGACGGGGTGGCCGTGGTCTCCGCCATCTGCGGCGCTCCGGACCCGGAGGCGGCGGCGCGGCAGCTCAGGGACGCGATGGCCCGGGCCCGCTGAGACGCGCCGGCGCTGGCGAAGCGTCTCGGCCACCCGCCGGAAGCCAAGGCGGAAGCCTGCCCCCGCTGGGTGGGATACGCCGCTGGCCGCGCGGCTTCCCTCACCCCACCGGGCGGCGGTCGTCGATGGTCTTGGCGTCGTCCGGCAGCGAACCCGGCGCGAGCAAGGCGAGGCGGCCGCGCAGCTTGGTGGTGGCGCGTAGGTCGTCGAGCAGCGCCTCCTGGGAGAGCGCGCCCGCGTCGGCCACCTCCACCTCCAGCAGCATGTCGTCGCCGTCGCCCACGCGGTCCACCACGAGGCGGGCCTTGCCGACGGCGGGATGCTTCTTCACCGCCGCCGTCACCTGCACCGGGTGGACGAACATGCCGCGGATCTTGGTGACCTGATCGGCGCGGCCCATCCAGCCCTTCAGGCGGATGTTGGTGCGCCCGCAGGGGCTCTGCCCCGGCAGCACCGCGGAGAGGTCGCCGGTGGCGAAGCGGATCAGCGGATAGTCGGGCTCGAACAGGGTGACAACCACCTCGCCCACCTCGCCCTCGACCTCCACCGGATCGCCGGTGCCGGGGCGCAGGATCTCCACGAGGCAGCCCTCGTCCACGATCATGCCCTCCTCGGCCTCGCTCTCATAGGCGACGAGGCCGAGGTCGGCGGTGCCGTAGCATTGCCGGGCGACGATGCCGGCCGCCTTCAGCTCGGCCCGGTGCGGCGGCAGGAAGGCTTCGCCCGTCACCAGCGCCTTCTTCAGCGAGGAGATGTCGGTGCCGGTCTCGCGCGCCTTGTCCACCAGGATCTTCAGGAAGGACGGGGTGCCGCCGTAGCCGTCCGGACGGATGTCGGCGATGGCGCGCAATTGCAGATCGGTCTGGCCGACGCCGGCCGGCACCACGGCGCAGCCCAGCGCATGGGCGCCGCCCTCGATCATCGAGCCGGCCGGGGTCAGGTGATAGGAGAAGGAGTTGTGCACGATCTCGCCGGGCCGGAAGCCGGCCGCGAAGAGGCCGCGGGCGAAGCGCCAGAAGTCGGGCCCGTGGCCCTCGGGATCATAGATCGGCCCCGGCGACATGAAGATGCGGGCGAGCCTGCCCGGCGCCGTCGCGTTGAGCCCGCCGAAGGGATAGCTCTTCGGCTGAATCTCCAGAAGCTCCGACTTGCGGGTGACGGGAAGCTTCGCCAGCGCCGCGCGGCTCGTCACCGCCTGCGGGTCCACGTCTTTCAGCAGCGCGGCGAAATAGGGCGACTTCGCCTTCGCATGGGCGATCTGCGCGGGCAAAGCGGCGAGCAGCGCCTGTTCCCGTGCCTCGGGGTCCCGGGTCTCGGCGGCATCGAAAAAGCGGGTCGGATCGGTCATGGTTCGGCCTGTCGAAACGAGGGGGCCAAGCTGCGCGGGGTGAGACGTCCTGGCGCGGCAGCACGCCGGCGCCCGGTGGGAAAAGCCCTCACCCGCGTGCGGGGGAGGGGAGAGTGGGGCAAGCATCGGCCTGCCCGGGAGGGACCCTCCGACGCCGACGGCGGCTCAGAGCCACCGCTTGCGCCGCTTGAAGCTCTTGAGGTTCTTGAAGGACTTGCGCTCCTCGCCGCCACCCTGGCCGAGGTAGAATTCCTTCACGTCCTCGTTGGTCTGGAGCATCTCGGCGGTGCCGTCGAGCACGATCTTGCCCTGCTCCATGATGTAGCCGTAGTCCGCCACGGAGAGCGCGATACGCGCATTCTGCTCCACCAGGAGAATGGTGACGCCGAGCTCGGTGTTGAGCTTCTTGATGATGGCGAACACCTCCTTCACCATCAGCGGCGACAGGCCCATGGAGGGCTCGTCCATGAGGATGAGCTTGGGGCGCGCCATCATCGCCCGGCCGATGGCCAGCATCTGCTGCTCGCCGCCGGAGAGATAGCCGGCAAGGCCGGTGCGCTCCCTGAGGCGGGGGAAGAATTCATAGACCCGCTCGATGTCGGCCTTCACCTCGTTGTCGCGCCGCGTGAAGGCGCCGAGGCGCAGATTCTCCAGCACCGTCATGTCGGCGATGATGCGGCGGCCCTCCATCACCTGGAAGATGCCACGGCGGACGATCTTGTCCGGCTCGATCTGGTTGATCTTCTCGCCGAGGAAGGTGACGTCGCCCCGGGTGATCTCGCCGTCCTCGGTCTTCAGCAGGCCGGAGATGGCCTTCAGCGTGGTCGATTTGCCCGCGCCGTTGGAGCCGAGCAGAGCGACGATCTTGCCCTGCGGCACCTTCAGGGACAGTCCGCGCAGCACGAGGATGACGTCGTTGTAGACCACCTCGATATTGTCCACGGACAACAAGGGCGCGCTCGCCGCGTCGGCGACCGGGTCCATTTTCAGTGCGGCTTCAGCCATGGCGTTCTCGCTCGTTGCCGGGAAGGAGGGCCCGGCGCGCCCGCGACGAAACGGTTTCGTCGCACGGCCTGCCGGGCGGGATCGGGGCCGCCCCGCCGGAGCGGCCCCGGGTCATCGGGTCAGGCTCACCAGCCCTGCAGCTCCTTCTTGCGGGGCAGGTCGATGGTGGTCACCTTCTCGAGCTTGATGACGCCTTCCTTCATGAGGTCGCCCACCGGCGCGTCGGTCGGCCCCTTCACCACGGCGCGGTAGAGGTCCACGCGGGTGGTGGGACGGTGGTCGGTGGCGGTCCAGGTGGAGGGATTGCACACGCCCTCCATGCCCTTCGGCACCCAGTTGGCCTTCTGGTACATGCCGTCGCGGATGTTCACGCCGGTGACGCCGCCGTGCTTGTCCGCCCAGTCCATGGCTTCCTTCATGTAGAGCGCGGTGCAGACCGCGGTGAGGTAGTGCACCGGGCGATACTGCGTGCCCGACGGATCGGACATCTTGGAGATCTCCTTCACCGTGGCGAGGCCGGGCGCCGTGCCGTCGAACGTGGTGCCGGTGCGCACCGGGAAGACCACGCCGCTGGCGGCCTCGCCGGCTGCCTTCATGGCGTTCTCATCCATGCCCCACACGTTGCCGAGGAACTGCACGTCCACGCCGGCGGTCTTGCAGGCCTTGAGCACCGAGATGTTGGAGCCCGCCGTATTGCCGAGATAGGCGTAATTGGCGCCGGACTGCTTCAGCGTCAGGCACTGGGGGGTGTAGTCGCCGGGGGTCAGGGCGAAGGTGATCGGGTCGAGCACCTCGAAGCCGAGCTCCTTGGCATAGGCTTCCGCGGCCGCCTTGGGCGAGTTGGGATAGGGATGGTTGGCGCCCATGTGGACCCACTTGGGCTTGCCTTCCTTGCCCTTGGCCTTCCAGTCGTCGGCGGCCCACTGCACCATGGCGCGGGCGGCGTCCGAGTAGGACGGGCCATAGAAGAAGTTGAACGGCGCGGCGCGCTCGCTCTTCTCGTTGACCTTGCCGACCGGATCGGTGAGGGAGGCGGAATAGGAGCCGGAATAATAGGGGATCTGCTCCTTGGTGACCATCTGCACCAGCGCCTCGGTGTCGGCGGTGCCCCAGCCCTGGATGGCGACCACCTTGTCCGAGCCCACCCATTTCTTGAAGGCGGCCAGGGCGCGCGGCACCTGGTAGCCGTATTCGTTGAAGTCGGAATGGATCGGCTTGCCGTCCACCCCGCCGTTCTTGTTGATCCAGGCGATGGTGTCCTGGACGCCCTGGCCGTAGGGCGTGCCCACGTCCGACGTGCCGCCGGAATAGTCGGCGAGATGGCCGATGTTGATGTCGGCGGCGAGCACCGGGGCCGCGGCGGTCAGGGCGACGGCCGAGACCACGGAGGCGGCAAGCGTGGATAAGGCGATCTTCTTCATGGACGTCTCCTCGGTTTTTCTTGATGCGTGACGGTCTTCGCCGTCGTTGCTCGTGTGAGGGTACTCAGTAGGAGAAGGGATAAAGCTTCCAGTAGGCCTTGATCTGCTTCCAGCGGTGGGCGAGGCCATCCGGCTCGAAGATCAGGAACAGGATGATGGCAAGACCGATCAGCATCTCGCGCAGATAGGTGATGCCGTCCTTGAGGTGCAGCGCCTGGTCGAGGGCGCTGCCGGACAACGCCCCGGCGAGCCAGCCGGTCGCCTCAGGCAGGAGCACCATGAACACGGTGCCCATCAGCGAGCCCATGATCGAGCCGAGGCCGCCGATGATGATCATGCCCAGGAACTGGATGGAGAAGAGGATATCGAGCCCCTCCACCGACATGAACCCCACATAATGGGCGTAGAGCGCGCCGCCGATGCCGGCATAGAAGGACGAGATGCCGAACGCCATGGTGCGGTACTTGGCGAGGTTCACGCCCATCATCTCGGCGGAGAGATAGTGGTCGCGCACCGCGATGAGGGCGCGGCCGTCGCGGCTGCGCATGAGGTTCGTGGCGCCGAGATACGTCACCACCACGAAGAAGAGGACCACGTAGAAGTAATACTGGTCGCTCGACAGGTCGTAGCCGAACAGGGTGAAGGGCGGCGCCATGGCGCCATGGGTGCCGCCGGTGAACCATTCCGCCCGCACGAAGAAGTCCTGCAGGATGAACTGCGCGGCCAGCGTGGCGATGGCGAGGTAGAGGCCCTTCACCCGGGCCGCCGGCAGGCCGAAGATGAGGCCGACCACCGTGGTCCACACGCCGGCGAGGACGATGGCGAGGGGCACCGGCACCCCCTGGTTGGCGAGATAGGCGGACGCGAACCCGCCGAAGCCGAAGAACACGGCGTGGCCGATGGAGATCTGGCCGGAGAAGCCGACCAGGATGTTGAGGCCGAGCGCGGCGATGCCGAGATAGCCCATCTGGATGAACAGGCTGAGCGTGTAGCGCGAGGCGAACAGCGGCAGGACGCAGAGCAGGATCACCGCGGCCACGCAGAACAGCATGGTGAGGCGCGTGGCGAAGATGGTCTGGTCGGCGGCGTAGCTGGTGCGGTAGTCGCCGCACGCGCGCATGGTATCGATGGCCATGGTGTCAAACCCTCTCGATGTCGCGGGTGCCGAACAGGCCGTAGGGCTTGATCATGAGGATGATGATCAGCGCGTAGAAAGGGATGATCTCGTAAAGATTGCCCCACTTCAGATACTGGCTGTCCACGAACTGCCCAAGGTTTTCCAGGAGGCCCACGATGAGGCCGCCCACGACGGCGCCGAAGATGCTGTCGAGCCCGCCGAGGATCACTGCCGGAAACACCTTGATGCCGAAATAGGAGAGCGCCGAGGACACGCCGTTCACCATGCCCACGACCACGCCGGCAACCGCGGAGACCGCCGCCGAGATGCCCCAGGAGAGGGCGAACACCTGCCGCACCGAGATGCCGAGCGACTGCGCCACCTGCTGCGAGAAGGCGGTCGCCCGCATGGCGAGGCCCATGCGCGAATACTTAAAGAACCAGGCGAAACCGGCCATGATGGCCACGCTGACGCCGGTGGAGAGCAGGTAGGCCGTCTGCACCTGCAGGCCGAGGACGTTCACCTTGTCCACCGTGAAGATCGGCGGGAACGGCTGGGCGAAGGTGCCGAACATCCACTTCATCAGCGCCTGGAAGAAGATGGAAAGGCCGATGGTGACCATGATGACGGAGATGATCGGCTCGCCGATCAGCGGGCGCAGCACCACCAGCTGCACCGCCATGCCGAACACCATCATGAAGGCGACGGCGATGAGGAAGCCCCAGAAGAAGGGGATGTTCCAGGCGGTGAGCAGCCACCAGCAGGTCCAGGCGCCGATCAGCAGGAACTCGCCCTGGGCGAAGTTCACCACCTGCGAGGCCTTGTAGATGAGCACGAAGCACATGCCCACCACGCCATAGAGCGTGCCGACGATGAGCCCGTTGAGGATCAGTTGAAACAGGAGCTGGGTTTCCATCAGGCGGCTCCGGAGCAGGAATGGGGAGGGAGGAGCGCGAATGTCATGCCGCCCTCCTCTTGGCATCGCTATCGGCGGCGTGGGTGTCGAGCTCGATCACGTTGAGCTTGGTCTTCACCCGCTGCTTGGTGCCGTCCTGGAAGGTGATGGTGGTGTCCACGTCGATGATGGGCTCGCCCGCGTACATCGCATCGATGATGGTGCCGTAGCGCTCGTTGATGACGCCGCGGCGCACCTTGCGGGTGCGGGTGAGCTCGCCGTCGTCGGCGTCGAGCTCCTTGTAGAGCAGGAGGAAGCGGCCGATGCGCTGCTTCTCGGCCAGCGTCTTGTTCACCTCCTCCACTTCCTTCTTCAAGAGCGCGATGACTTCGGGCTTCGAGGAAAGGTCGGTGTAGGTGGTGAAGGCGATGCGCTGCTTCTCCGCCCATTTCGACACGATGGAGAAACGGATGCAGATCAGCGCGGCGAGGCTGTCGCGGCCGTCGCCCAGCACCACCGCCTCCGCCACATAAGGCGAGAACTTCAGCTTGTTCTCGATATATTGCGGGGAGAAGCGGTCACCTGAGGCGGTCTTCGCCATGTCGCGCACGCGGTCGATCACCACGAGGTGGCCGCGCTCGTTGAAATAGCCGGCGTCGCCGGTGCGCATCCAGCCTTCCTCGGCGAAGGATTTGGCGGTCTCCGCCTCGTTGCGGAAATAGCCGGTGAACATGTTGCCATGCCGCGTGACCACCTCGCCAAGGCCGTTGGGATCGGGATCGTCGATGCGGATCTCCACCCCCTCGAAGGGCTTGCCCACGGTGTCGAAATCGACGTCGCCGGCCTCGTGCAGGGTGTAGGCGCCGAGCAGCTCGGTCTGGCCGTAGAGCTGGCGCATGGGCACGCCCAGCGCCAGGAAGAAGCGGAAGGTGTCCGGCCCCAGCGCCGCGCCGCCGGTGGCCGCCGACTTCAGGTTGGAGAAGCCGAGCCGGTCGCGCAGGGCGCGGAACAGGATGAAGTCGGCGAGCGGCGAGCGCTTGCCCTCGTCCAGCGCCTTGAGGCCGAGCTTCATGCCGAGATCGAACATGGACTTCTTGAACGCCGAGGCGTCCATGATGCGCGAGCGCACGTCCGCGGCGATCTGCTCCCACACGCGGGGGGCGAACAGCACGAAGGTGGGGCCGATCTCGCGCATGTCGGCCATCAGCGTCTCCTGCTCCTCGACGAAGTTCACCTTCATGCGGGAGATGAGCGCCTGGCCGAAGGCGTAGATCTGCTCCATGATCCAGGGCATCTGGAGAACACTGACGTATTCGTCCTGCGGCCCGCGCGGATCCATGTTGAGATAAGCCCGGCAATGCTTCAGCAGCGAGCCGCCGGTGAGCATGGCGAGCTTGGGATGGGAGGTTGTGCCCGAGGTGGTGCACAGGATGGCCACGTCCGAGCCCTTGCCCGCATTCATCATGCGCTCATAGGCCCCGGCGTCGCCGGCCTCGACCTCGCGGCCCTTTTCCTCCAGCGCCTTCAGCGAGACGAGGCGCGGATCGTCATATTTGCGGATGCCGCGCGGATCGGAATAGACGATGTGGCGGACCGTGGGGATCTTGTCCTCGAGGGCGAGCAGCTTGTCGACCTGCTCCTCGTCCTCGGCGAAGATCACCGCCACGTCGGCATAGGTGATGAGGTAGGCGACCTCCTCGGCCAGCGCATCGCGATAGATGCCGAGGCTCAGGCCGCCGAGCGCGTGGGTGGCGATCTCGCCCATCAGCCATTCCGGCCGGTTGTCGCCGAGCAGGGCCACCACGTCGCCGCGCGCCACGCCGAGGGCGACGAGGCCGAGCGCCATGTGGCGCACCCGCTCCGCCACCGCGCCGAAGCGGTGGGAGATCCAGATGCCGAAATCTTTTTCGCGCAGCCAGATGTCGTCGGGATGCTCGCGGCCGTGCAGCGCCAGGAGCTTCGGAAAGGTGTCGTAGACGCCGATGTCGGGATACGAATCAATGACGGTCATCGGGCCCTCACGCGGAAAGAGCGACGGGGGAGGTTTCCTCTTCGAGGAGCGGATCCTCCTCGCCGAGGTAGGCCTTGCGCACATGCTCGTTGGCGAGCACGTCGGCCGGCAGGCCCTCCACCAGCTTCTTGCCGAAATCGAGCACCATCACGCGGTGGGAGATGTCCATCACCACCCCCATGTCGTGCTCGATCATGATGATGGTCATGCCCCATTCCTCGTTGAGATCGACGATGGTGCGGGCCATGTCCTCCTTCTCCTCCTGGTTCATGCCCGCCATGGGCTCGTCGAGGAGGATGAGCTTGGGCTCCAGCGCCACGGCGCGGGCCAGCTCCACGCGCTTGCGCAGGCCGTAGGAGAGGGTGCCGGCGGTCGCCTTGCGCACGTGCTGGATCTCGAGGAAGTCGATCACCTCCTCCACCACGCGGCGATGCTCCAGCTCTTCCTTCTGCGCCCCGCCGATCCAGTAGAGCGAGCCGGTGAGGAAGTTGTTCTTCAGGAGATGGTGGCGGCCGACCATGATGTTGTCGAGCACGCTCATGTGGCCGAACAGGGCAAGGTTCTGGAAGGTGCGGCCGATGCCGATGGCGGCCCTTTTGTTGGGCTTCAGCCGGGTGACGTCCTTGCCCTGGAAGAAGACGCGGCCCTCGGTGGGCGTGTAGCGACCGGAGATGCAGTTGAGCATCGAGGTCTTGCCCGCACCGTTGGGCCCGATGATGGAGAACAATTCCCCCGGAGCGACGTGGAAGCTGACGTTCGTCAGCGCCTTCAGGCCGCCGAAGCGCAGGGAAATGTCGCGGACATCAAGAAGCGCAGAGGCGTGCGAAGCCCCTTGCGCACCGGGTGTCGTGGTGCTCAAGCCGTCCTCCCATGGATCCCGGAGAACTGGCGAGACCAGTCTCCTCCCTCTGAGCGCCCCGCTTTTCGCGTTTTGGTGTCGGCGCCGTTGACCTGATCCTGCGTCAGGTTTCAGGAAACAATCAAGCGTTCTTTTTATATTTTGGTCAAGCGGCCAATTCCGGACGTGCTGCGGCGCCTGCCATGCGAACCGTCGCACACGAAATGAGCCGGCAGCATAATGCCGCTTCCGTTTCTGCACATCTATCCGAAATGTTGCACGCAACCTGTGCGTAAACCCTCATACGAAGGTCGCGTTCCCGCGCGCCGGCCCACCAAAAGCGGGGCCCGCGCCAAGAAACAATCAAGCGCTCTATTTTGTCTGGCAAACCGCATTGGCTTGTCGCAGAATGCCGGCAACGCAGGGGCGGCCCGCTCGGTCTGGCGGCGCTGCTTCAAGGGGCCCGCCTGCTCGGGCCCGCCCGAGCCCAGACCGGCCGGAAACGAACGCTCGACAGCCATGGCCCGCACCATCGGATCCAACGGCGCCCGCACCGCAGAGGCCATCCGCCAGGCGGGCGTGAAGCTCATCTACAAGCACGGGTACGAGGCCATGAGCCTGCGCCAGCTCGCCGCCGAGGTGGGGCTGCAGTCCGGCTCGCTCTACAAATATTTCGAAAACAAGCAGATGCTGCTGTTCGACATCGTGCGCGAGCACATGGACGACCTGATCGCCAAGGCCGAGGAGGCGGTGGGCGCCTCCAGCGATCCCATGCAGCAGCTCGAGGCCTTCGCGGCGTTCCATCTGCGCTATCACATGACGCGCATGGCCCACGTCTTCATCGCCAACATGGAGATCCGCAGCCTTGAGCCCGACCACCGCAAGGTGGTGGTGGACCAGCGCCAGCACTACGAGGGGCTGCTGGAGGACATCCTGCGCCGCGGCGCTGCGGCGGGCGTGTTCTCGGTCAGCGAGCCGAAGGTGGCGACCTACGCCATCATCGCCATGCTCACCGGCATCTGCATGTGGTACCGGCCGGGCGGGCGGCTCAGCCAGGACGAGCTGGTGGCGGTCTATACCGGCCTCGTGCTGGGGGGCGTGACCGGCGTCGGTCCGGCGCTCTCCGCCCCGGCCGGCCTGCCCGGCGTGACGCCCGAGGCCCCCGGCACGGCGCCGCCGGCCGAACTGCCCCCGGCCAAGTCCGGCAGCGCGAAGCCGGCCGCCGTCAAGACCTCCGCCGCCGGCAGCCAGCCGGCGAAGCGGCGCACGAATGCCCCCGCGTAAGTCCTGAGCCGGCCAAGGCAGCGTGGACTTTTGGAGCATCGCGGCCCGCAGGAATTCGCTTGCGCCCGGAATAAAAAAACGTACGATCGTTTCTAAGCCGACGCCGATCGGCATGGAGGACACCGCCCGATCCGCCCAGGCTGCCGCCCGGCAGCGTGATGGGCGCTGCCCTTCCCCATCCCCAGGGCAAAAGCCCGCACGCGAGGACGCTCATGGCGATTATCGAGGACGCGGTGGACCGCCGCTCCGACGCCTTCCGGCGCAATCAGGAGGCGCTCCAGCAGAGCGTCGCCGACCTCCGCTCCGTGGTGGAGAAGGTGTCGGAAGGCGGCGGCGCGGTGGCCCGCGAACGCCATCTCAAGCGGGGCAAGCTGCTGCCGCGCGACCGCATCCGCACCCTGCTGGACACCGGCTCGCCCTTCCTCGAGCTCTCCCAGCTCGCCGCCTACGGCATGTACGAGAACGAGGTGCCGGGTGCCGGCATCATCACCGGCATCGGCCGGGTCTCGGGGCGCGAATGCCTCATCATCGCCAATGATGCGACGGTGAAGGGCGGCACCTATTATCCCATGACGGTGAAGAAGCACCTGCGGGCGCAGCGCGTGGCGCAGGAAAATCATCTGCCCTGCATCTATCTGGTGGATTCCGGCGGCGCGAATCTTCCCAACCAGGACGAAGTCTTTCCCGACCGCGAGCATTTCGGCCGCATCTTCTTCAATCAGGCCAACATGTCAGCCGAGGGCATCCCGCAGATCGCCGTGGTGATGGGCTCGTGCACCGCCGGCGGCGCCTATGTGCCGGCCATGGCCGACCAGTCCATCATGGTGAAGAACCAGGCGACCATCTTCCTCGGCGGCCCGCCTTTGGTGAAGGCCGCCACCGGCGAGGTGGTCACCGCGGAGGAGCTGGGCGGCGCCGACGTGCATACCCGCACCTCGGGCGTCGCCGACCACATGGCGGAGAACGACGCCCAGGCGCTCGGCATCGCCCGCGCCATCGTGGCCGACCTCAACACCACCAAGGCACACAGCCTCGCCCTCGCCGAGCCCAGGGCGCCGCTCTACGATCCGAGCGAGGTCTACGGCATCGTCTCGGCCGATCCCAAGCAGCCGTTCGACGTGCGCCAGATCATCGCCCGCCTCGTGGACGGCTCGGAGTTCGACGAGTTCAAGCCGCTCTACGGGCCGACGCTGGTGACCGGATTTGCCCGCATCTTCGGCTATCCGGTGGGCATCATCGCCAACAACGGCATTTTGTTCTCGGAAAGCGCGCTGAAGGGCGCGCACTTCGTGGAGCTGTGCAGCCAGCGCAATATTCCGCTCATCTTCCTGCAGAACATCACCGGCTTCATGGTCGGCCGGAAGTATGAATCCGGCGGCATCGCCAAGGACGGCGCGAAGTTCGTCACCGCCGTGTCCTGCGCCGCCGTGCCGAAGTTCACCGTGGTGATCGGCAACTCCTTCGGCGCCGGCAATTACGGCATGTGCGGGCGCGCCTATGACCCGCGCTTCCTGTGGATGTGGCCCAATTCCCGCATCTCGGTGATGGGCGGCGAGCAGGCCGCCAACGTGCTCGCCCAGGTGAAGCGCGACGGCATCGAATCCCGCGGCGGCGCCTGGCCGCCGGACGAGGAGGAGGCCTTCAAGGCGCCCATCCGCGCCCAGTACGAGGTGCAGGGCCACCCCTATTATTCCTCCGCCCGCCTGTGGGACGACGGGGTCATCGACCCGGCCGACACCCGCATGGTGCTGGCGCTGGCCCTGTCGGCCGCGCTCAACGCTCCGGAGAGGGAGACGCGCTTCGGCGTGTTCCGCATGTGATGACGGACACCCTGCTCATCGACACGCTGGACGGCGTGCGCCACCTCACCCTCAACCGGCCAGAGGTGCACAACGTCTTCGACGACGCCCTCATCGCCGTGCTCACCCGCGCCTATGAGGAGGCAGGTCACGATCCCGCCGTGCGCGCGGTGCTGCTGAAGGCCAACGGCAAAAGCTTCTGCGCCGGCGGCGACCTCAACTGGATGCGCCGCATGGCGGACTATTCGCAGGAGCAGAACAAGGCCGACGCCATGGGCCTTGCCGGCCTGATGCGCGCGGTGGACCGCTGCCCCAAGCCCACCCTCGCGCGGGTGCATGCCTCGGCCTTTGCCGGCGCCATCGGCCTCATCGCCGCCTCGGACATCGCGGTGGCGGTGCCGGAGGCCGAGTTCGCGGTGACCGAGGTGCGCATCGGCCTCATCCCGGCGGTCATCGGCCCCTATCTGGTGCGCGCCATGGGGGCGCGGCAGGCGCGCCGCTATTTCCTCACCGCCGAGCGCTTCTCGGCCATGACGGCGCTGTCCCTCGGCCTCGTGCACGAGGTGGTGCCGGCGGACGCCCTGGACGACGCCATCGCCGCCCATCTGAAGGCCCTCAGGGGAGCAAGCCCGGCGGCGCTGGCCGCGACCAAGGCGCTGATCGCCGCGGTCGATCGCCCGCTCGACGACGCCGTGATCGAAGACACCGCCACCCGTATCGCCGCCCAGCGCGCCAGCGCCGACGGCAAGGAGGGCGTCTCCGCCTTTCTCGAAAAGCGCAAACCCGTGTGGGGGACCAAATGAGCCGCGCCATCCGCACGCTTCTCGTCGCCAACCGGGGCGAGATCGCCGTCCGCATCATGCGCACGGCGAAGGCCCTCGGAATCCGCACCGTGGCGGTCTATTCCGACGCCGACGCCAACGCGCTGCATGTGAAGAGCGCCGATGAGGCCTATCCCATCGGCCCGGCCCCGGCGCGCGAGAGCTATCTCAAGGTCGAGGCCATCCTCGACGCCGCGAGGAAGAGCGGCGCCGATGCCATCCATCCCGGCTACGGCTTCCTGTCGGAGAATGCGGACTTTGCCGACGCCTGCGCCAAAGCGGGCATCGTCTTCGTCGGCCCGCCGGCCTCGGCAATCCGCGCCATGGGCTCGAAGAGCGCCGCCAAGGCGCTGATGGAAAAGGCCAACGTGCCCCTCGTTCCGGGCTATCACGGCGAGGATCAGGACCCCGACCTGCTCGCCGGCGAGGCGGCGCGCATCGGCTATCCGGTGCTCATCAAGGCCTCGGCCGGCGGCGGCGGCAAAGGCATGAAGGTGGTGCGCGCCGAAGCCGACTTCGCCGAGGCCCTCGCCTCCGCCAAGCGCGAGGCCAAGAGCGCCTTCGGCGACGACAAGGTGCTGGTGGAGAAATATCTCACCACGCCCCGCCATATCGAGGTGCAGGTGTTCGCCGACACCCTGGGCAACGCGGTCTATCTCTACGAGCGCGACTGCTCCATCCAGCGCCGCCACCAGAAGGTGGTGGAGGAGGCCCCCGCCCCCGGCATGAGCGAAGAACGCCGCGCCGCCATGGGCAAGGCCGCCGTGGATGCCGCCAAGGCGGTGGGCTATGTGGGCGCGGGCACGGTGGAATTCATCGCCGAGGGCGAGAATTTCTACTTCATGGAGATGAACACCCGCCTCCAGGTGGAGCATCCCGTCACCGAGGCCATCACCGGGCAGGATCTGGTGGAATGGCAGGTGCGCGTGGCGGAGGGCGCCCCGCTGCCGCTGCTGCAGGCGGCGATCCCGCTCAAGGGCCACGCCATCGAGGTGCGCCTTTATGCCGAGGATCCGGCGCGGGACTTCCTGCCCCAGGTCGGCCTGCTCGACCATCTCGTGCTGCCGGCCCATGTGCCGGGCACGCGGGTGGACACGGGCGTGGTCGCCAAGGATCAGGTCTCCATCCACTACGACCCGATGATCGCGAAGATCATCGTCGCCGGCGCCGACCGGGCCGAGGCGGTGGGCCGGCTCCAGGCGGCGCTCGCCGCCACCGAGGTGGTGGGGCTCGCCACCAACCGGGTGTTCCTCAAAGCCATCGCCGCCCATCCGGCCTTCGCGGCGGCCGAGCTCGACACCAATTTCATCGAGCGCTACCGGGCCGATCTCCTGCCCGAGCCGGCGCCGGTGAGCGACCGCACCCTGGCGCTCGCCGCCCTCTCCATCCTGAAGGAGGAGCAGCGCCATTCCGCCGAGGCGGCCGACCCGGCCGATCCCTGGTCGCCCTGGGGCCGGGCGCCGGGCTGGCGGCTCAATCGCGACGCCCATGTGGACCTCACCTTTGCCCTCGGCGAGGAGCGGGTGGCGGTGCGCGCCCATTTCCGCGGCGCCGGATTCGCCCTCGACCTGCCGGGCGGCACCATGAAGGTGGAGGGCGAGAGCACGCCCGACGGCACGCTCTGCGCCCGCCTCGACGGCGTGGTGATGAAGGCCCGCGTCATCCAGACCGGCAACCGCTACACGGTCTTCGCGCGCGGCGAGGAGCAGAGCGTGGAGTTCATCGACCCGCGCCTCGCCTCGCTGGCAGCCACGGGCACGGCGGGCCGCCTGGTGGCGCCCATGCCGGGCACCATCATCCGCATCGCCGTTTCGGCCGGGCAGGAGGTGGTGAAGGGCGCGCCGCTGGTGGTGGTGGAGGCCATGAAGATGGAGCACACCGTCGCCGCCCCCCGAGACGGGCGCATCAAGGCGCTCAATTTCGCCGTCGGCGATCTGGTGGACGAGGGCGCCGAGCTGCTCGTCCTGGAGGAGGCATCATGAGCCGTCCCGCCACTGTCCGCATCGTCGAGGTCGGCCCGCGCGACGGGCTGCAGAACGAACCGGGGATCGTGCCGCTCGCCGCCAAGGTGGCGCTCATCGAAGGGCTGGCCGATGCCGGCCTGAAGAACATCGAGGCCGGCTCGTTCGTCTCGCCCAAATGGGTGCCGCAGATGGCCGACACCGCCGAGGTGCTGGCTGCCCTGCGCCCCCGTCCGGGCGTGCGCTATTGCGTCCTCACGCCCAATCTGAAGGGGCTGGAGGCGGCGCTGGCCGCCGGCGTGGAGGAGGTGGCGGTGTTCGGCGCCGCCTCGGAGGCGTTCAGCCAGAAGAATATCAACTGCTCCATCGAGGAGAGCCTGGCGCGCTTCCAGCCGGTGGTGGACCTGGCGCGGGAGAAGGGCTTGCTGGTGCGCGGCTATGTGAGCTGCGTGCTCGGCTGCCCCTATCAGGGCGAGGTGCCGCTTGCCAAGGTGGTGGAGGTGGCGGAGAAGCTCATGGCCATGGGCTGCTATGAGGTCTCGCTGGGCGACACCATCGGCGTCGGCACCCCGGACAAGGCCCGCGCCATGGCCGACGCGGTGGCGGGAAGCATCGGCCTTGCCCACACCGCCGTGCATTTCCACGACACCTACGGGCAGGGCCTCGCCAACGTTCTCGCCTGCCTCGATCTCGGGGTGGCGACCGTCGATGCCTCCGTGGCCGGGCTCGGCGGCTGCCCCTATGCCAAGGGCGCCTCGGGCAATCTCGCCACCGAGGATCTGGTCTACATGCTGGACGGCCTCGGGGTGGAGACCGGCGTCAGCCTCGACCTCCTGGCGGCGGCGGGGCGGGCCATCTCCGACGTGCTCGGCCGGGCGCCGACCTCGCGGGTGGCACGGGCGCTGGCCGCCAAGGCCGCGGCCTGAGCCGACAGGCTCAGGTGCCGCAGAAGGTGCGGTAATCCTCCCGTCCGGCCGGCGGCAGGTCGGCGTAGCGGGCGGGCTCCGGGTCGTCGAAGGGCGTCGCCAGCACGCGGTGGAGCGCGCGGAACGGGCCGAGATCCCCCTCGGCCGCCGCCGCGATCGCCTCCTCCACGAGGTGGTTGCGCGGGATGACGGCCGGATTGATCTTCCGCAGCGCCGCCTTGAGCGCCTCCCAGTCCGCCGGCTCCTGCGCGAGGCGGGCGCGCCAGCGCTCCGCCCAGGCACGGAACGCATCGCGATCGACGAACAGATCGGCCACCGCCTCGGTGTCGGGCGCCGCCACCGCATCGGCGAGGCGCCGGAAGGTGAGGGTGAAATCCGCCCCGTTGGTCTTCATGAGATCCAGCAGGTCGTGGATCAGCTCAACGTCGCCCGCCCGGGGCGTCATGAGCCCCACCTTCTCGCGGAAGCGCGCCACGTAAGCGGCATCAAAGCGGTCGGGGAAGAGGCCGAGCAGCGCGTTCGCCTCCTCGATCCCCGCCTCCGGGGTGTCCGCGAGGAACGGCACCAGGCATTCGGCGAGGCGCGCGAGGTTCCAGTGGGCGATGCCCGGCTGGTTCAGATAGGCGTAGCGCCCCTGGTGGTCGATGGAGCTGAACACCGTCTTGGGATCATAGGCATCCATGAAGGCGCAGGGGCCGTAATCGATGGTCTCGCCGGCGATGGACATGTTGTCCGTGTTCATCACCCCATGGATGAAGCCCACCGAGAGCCAGCGTGCCACCAGCTCCGCCTGCCGGTTCAGCACCGCCTCGAAGAACGCGTGATAAGGCTTCTCGGCCCCCGCCGCATCGGGATAGTGGCGGGCGATGGCGTAATCGGCGAGCTGCCTGACCGCCCCGTCGTTCCGCCGCGCGGCGAAATACTGGAAGGTGCCGATGCGGATATGGCTCGCCGCGATGCGGGTGAGCACGGCGCCCGGCAGGCGGGTGTCGCGGATGACGTTCTCGCCGGTCGTCACCGCCGCCAGCGAGCGGGTGGTGGGAATGCCCAGCGCCGCCATGGCCTCGCTGACGAGATATTCGCGCAGCACCGGACCGAGCGCGGCGCGCCCGTCGCCCCGGCGGGAGAAGGGGGTGGGGCCCGAGCCCTTGAGCTGCACGTCGCGCCGCGCGCCCGCCGTGTCCACCACCTCGCCGAGCAGGATCGCCCGGCCATCGCCGAGCTGGGGCACGAAATGGCCGAACTGGTGGCCGGCATAGGCCAGCGCGATGGGCTCGGCCCCCTCGGGCACGCGGGTGCCGGCGAAGATCTCCACCGCCTCGTCGGTGGCGAGCGCCTCGGGATCGAGGCCGAGGCTCAGCGCGAGGCCTTCGTTGAGGGCGAGAAGGGCAGGGGCGGACACCGGGGTCGGCCGCACCGGGGAATAGAAGACGGACGGCAGCCGGGCGTAGGAATTGTCGAACGGAAAATGACGGGTCATGGGGAGGCAATCTCCGCCGGAGCCGAAATCCGGCCAAAGCATCGGAACATGCGGGAAAACGTGGGGGCTTCCGCCGGCAAAGTCCAGACGGGCGCCGCCCCCGGGCCCCGGCGCGGCCCGACGCGCGACCGGGCGTGGCGCCCCTCACGGGAAATTGGCATGATCGGTGAGCGCGCTTGCGACACATCAACGCCAAACGCCACCCGTTGGATCATGCGACTAGCCCCATGAGTGCCGATCTTCTTTCCCGCTACGGCCAGCCGGTGCCGCGCTATACGAGCTACCCCACCGCGCCCCATTTCACCCCGGCCGTGGATGGCGCCGTCTATGCCGCCTGGCTCGCCGCCATCCCGCATGAGAGCCGCGTCTCGGTCTATGTCCACGTGCCGTTCTGCGCCGAGCTGTGCCTTTATTGCGGCTGCCAGACCACGGTGGCGCGCAACCGGGCGCCGGTGAAGGCCTATGCCGATCGCCTGGTGGAGGAGATCGGCCTTGTCAGGGCGCACCTGCCGGCGGGGCTCGCGCTCACCCACCTGCATTTCGGCGGCGGCACGCCCACCATGCTGGCGGACGAGGATTTCGCCGCAGTGATGGGCGCCCTGCGGGCGACCTTCGCCTTCACCGACGATGCCGAGATCGCCATCGAGATCGACCCCCGGGTGATGGATGACGCCACCGTCGCCGTGCTCGCCCGCGAGGGGTTCACCCGGGCGAGCCTCGGCGTGCAGGATTTCGATCCGGCGGTTCAGGCCGCCATCGGCCGCACCCAGAGCTTCAGGACCACGAGGAAAGTAGCCGACGCGCTGCGGGCCGCCGGCATCGGCGCGCTCAATCTCGATCTGATGTACGGCCTGCCGCACCAGGACGAGGCCTCGCTCACCCGCACGGTGGAGACGGCGCTCACCCTCGACCCGAGCCGCATCGCCGTGTTTGGCTATGCCCACGTGCCGTGGATGAAGAAGCACCAGTCCCTGATCCCCGAAGAGAGCCTGCCCGGCCCGGCCGAGCGCCTCGCCCAGGCCGAGCTGGTGGCGCGGCTCATCAAGGCGAAGGGCTACGAGGCGGTGGGCCTCGACCATTTCGCCAAGCCGGAAGATGCGATGGCCCGGCGCGCCGACGAGGGTACGCTCAAGCGCAATTTCCAAGGCTATACCACCGACGATGCGCCGGTGCTGCTCGGCCTCGGCGCCTCGGCCATCGGCGCGCTGCCTGAGGGCTATGTGCAGAATGTCCCGCTGACCCCGGAGTGGCACAAGCGCGTGGCCGCCGGCGAGCTGCCCATCGCCCGCGGCCTTGCGGTGACGGACGAGGACCGGCTGCGGCGCGACGTCATCGAGCGGCTGATGTGCGATCTGAAGGTGGACCTCGGCGCGGTGCTCGCCCGGCACGGTTTCCCGGCGGACTTCTTCGCCCCCGAGCTCGGCCGGCTGGCGCCGCTGGTCGCCGACGGACTCGCCACCTGCGAGGGAACGGTGGTGGAAGTGCCCGAGGCGGCGCGGTCCTTCACCCGCGTGGTGTGCGCGGTGTTCGACGCCTATCTCGCGGCGAGCCGGGCGGCGGAGCCGGAAAAGAAACGGCACGCCGCAGCCGTCTAGGCCGGGACGTGCCGAGGCGGACCCCGGGGCGACGGACGGCGCCCCAGGTCGCGGGCTGAAGGCTCAGCTGTTGAGCCGCTTCAGCGCCGAACGGTCGCTCACCACCACCCGGCGGGACGACGGCAGCGCGATGGCCGCCACCTCTTCGAGATGGGTCAGCGTGCGCGACACCGTCTCGATGGTCAGGCCGAGGTAATCCGCAATGTCCTGCCGCGACATGGGCAGGGTGATCTCGCTGCCGTTGGCGCAGCCCTTGGAGCCGGCGCGCCGGGCCATGTCGAGGAGGAAGGTCGCCACTCGCTCCTGCGCCGTCTTGCGGCCGAGCACGAGCAGGTGGTCCTGGGCGCGGGACAGCTCGGCGGCGGTCAACGCCCACAGGGCATGGGCGAGCTCGGCGTCGTCGGCGGCGCGGCCGAACAGGATGGTGCGCTTGATCCGGATCACCTTGCAGTCGTTCACCGCCTCGGCGGAGAAGCGGTGCGCGGCGCCGATCTCCCAGCCGAACACGTCGCCGGCGAGGCAGAAGGTCTCGATCTGCCGCCGCCCGTCACCGAGGATCTTGCAGATCCGCACCGCACCGGACACAACCACGTAGATATGGTCGCAGGGCGCGTCCTCGCTGAAGATCTCGGTGTTGCGATCGAACGCCGAGGCCGTGCCGAAGGTCGTGATCACGTCGATGGGGTTGCGGTGCTCGAAATCCTCGCTCCAGCGCACGGAATTGGCAGCCGGAGAGGTCGCGGACTGGGCGGTGCTGCGCGGGGCGACGGCTGCGGCGGTGCTGGACATCGGGTGGCCCTTCCGGTTCTCGTAGCATAATCGATAATTTACAGAAGGGCCTTGCTGGAATTCGGCTCCAATCCTTAAGGCTCTGTCCTTAGGTAGCTTTACGGATGGCGCGCCACGGGCCGCGCCGGGAAGACGGCGTGCTGCGCGGCGATGCGGAAACGAGAGATGCGGGAAGGCAGACGGTGAACAGGTTGCAGTCCCTTGCGGGGGCGGTGCAGGCGGCATCCGGCGCGGGGAGCGACCAGCCGGCCTCCCCTCCCGCCGTGAAGCTTCTCGGGGAGGCCGGCTGGGGACTGGCGGCGGCGCTTTGCGCCTTGCTGCTCAACGCCGCGCTCGGCTTTGCGCCGCTCGGCACCCAGGCCCTGCTGGTCGGCCTCGTGGCGGTGATCGCGGTGGCCGGGCGCGGGCTCGTGGCGGCCGTGGCGGCGCTGATCGGCGGGCTCGCGGGGGCGGGCATCCTCGCCATGGCCTTCTCGCGGGCGGGGGCCGCCGGCCCGGCGGGCGTGGATCCCGTGAGCCTCGGCCTGATCCTGGTGGCCGGCTTCGGCATCGCCGTCGTGGGCGAGCGGCTGCGGCGGACCCGCTCCGACGCTGCGGCCCATAGCCGCGACCTGCTGGCCCGGGAGGCCCACCTCTCCTCCATCCTCGACACCGTGCCCGACGCCATGGTCGTCATCGACGAGAAGGGCATCATGCGCTCCTTCTCGGCCACCGCGGAGCGTCTGTTCGGCTACAGCGCCGGGGAGGCGGTGGGACAGAATGTCTCGATCCTCATGCCCTCGCCCCACCGCCAGGTGCACGACGGCTACATCGGCCGGTATCTCACGACCGGAGAGCGCCGCATCATCGGCATCGGCCGCGTGGTGGTGGGCGAGCGCAAGGACGGCTCCACCTTCCCCATGGAGCTCTCGGTGGGCGAGATGCGCTCCGCCAGCGAGCGCTTCTTCACCGGCTTCATCCGCGACCTGACCGAGCGGCAGGAGACCGAGGCCCGGCTCCAGGAGCTGCAGGCCGAGCTGGTGCACATCTCGCGCCTCACCGCCATGGGCGAGATGGCCTCCACCCTGGCCCACGAGCTGAACCAGCCCTTGTCGGCCATCGCCAACTACATCAAGGGCTCGCGCCGCCTCCTCGATGGCGAGACGGTGCGCAAGGAGATGCTCCAGGGCGCCCTGGAGAAGGCCGGCGAGCAGGCGCTCAGGGCCGGGCAGATCATCCGCCGGCTGCGCGACTTCGTCTCCCGCGGGGAGAGCGAGCGGCGGGTGGAGAGCCTCTCCAAGCTGGTGGAGGAGGCGAGCGCCCTCGCCCTCGTCGGCGCCAAGGAGCATGGCGTGCAGGTGCGCTTCCGCTACGACTCCAAATGCGACTTGGTACTTGCCGATAAAGTGCAGGTGCAGCAAGTGTTGCTGAACTTGATGCGCAATGCCCTGGAGGCAATGATGGGCGCTGCAACCCGTCAGCTGCTGATCACCACCGATCCGGCCGACGACGACATGGTGATGGTTTCCGTCTCGGACACCGGCTCCGGCATCAGCGAGGAGATCCGGCAGCAGCTCTTCATGCCGTTCGTCACCACGAAGCGGCACGGCATGGGGGTCGGCCTGTCCATTTCGAAGACCATCATCGAGGCCCATGGCGGGCGCATCTGGGCGGAGGCGAAGCCCGGTGGCGGAACCATCTTCCGCTTCACGTTGCGCACCGTGGGCGAGGAGGTGACAGGCGATGAGTGACGCCGCGACCGCCGAGATGGCGGTCATCGATGTGATCGACGACGACGATGCGGTGCGCCAGTCGCTCGCCTTCCTTCTGGAGAGCGCGGGCCACACGGTGCGCGAGCACGTCTCCGCGCGCGCCTTCGTGGAGGCGTCCCCGGGCGGCGACGGCCCGGGCCTGTCCTGCATCATCACCGACGTGCGCATGCCCGGCATGACCGGGATCGAGCTCCTGTCCTACCTCAAGGGCAAGGGCTCCGAGGTGCCGGTGATCGTGATGACCGGCCATGGCGACGTGCCGCTGGCGGTGGAGGCCATGAAGCTCGGCGCCGCCGACTTCCTGGAGAAGCCGTTCGACGACGTTGCCGTGCTCGATGCGGTGAAGTCGGCCCTCGCCCGGCGGCGCAAGACCCACCAGCGCGACGCGCTGCGCGAGGAGGTGAACGAGCGCATCGCCGGCCTCTCCCAGCGCGAGCGGCAGGTGCTGGAATGCCTGGTGGCGGGCCTCGCCAACAAGATGATCGCCTACGATCTCGGCATCAGCCCGCGCACGGTGGAGGTCTACCGTGCCAACGTGATGACCAAGATGAAGGCGCAAAGCCTGTCCGAGCTGGTGCGCATGGCGCTATTGGCCGGCATCACCCCCTCCGCTGCCTGACCGAGATACCCCTCTTGATCTAACGCAAGGCCCGCTCCCGTTCCGAAATGTAGTCTTGTGCGGCAGATGAAGCCGCGTCGACGACAGGACATCCGGAATTTCAAGCATGACGTCGTTCGCTATGAGCCACACTCCCATCCCCCAGCCCTGCTCGCCGCAGCCCTGCTCGCCCGAGGCGTGGGTGGTGCATGTGGTGGACGACGACCCGGCGGTGTGCAACGCGCTGAAGTTCTCTCTGGAGATCGACGGCTTCTGCGTCCGCACCTACACCAATTCCGGCGAGTTCCTGAGCGCGCACCTGCCGCCGGGCGGCTGCGTCATCGTCGATTACAACCTTCCCGGCATCAACGGGCTTGAGCTGCTGACCGAGCTCGACCGGCGCGCCGTCCACCTGCCGGCCTTCCTCATCACCACCGATCCGGCCCAGCATGTGCGCCGCCGCGCCATCGCCCAGGGCGTCTCGATCATCGAGAAGCCGCTCTTGGGCAACCAGCTCAGCGAGGCGATCAAGGAAAGCTACGCTCGCGCGCGGGCGTTCTAGGCTCAGGCGGCCGGCGCGGCCCCGGACGGGCCAGGCCTCCCTTCCCGCCATTTCCGGATGCCCGTCCGCCGGCGCGGCGCGTGCGATGCCGGCCGATGCTGCAATGCATCATTTGCTGAATTTCCACAGGTGTGGCCGAAGCGCCAAAGCGGCGCCAAAAAGCGCTCCGGATGGGTGGATTTGCGCGAAATGCCGTGCGAAGAGGCCATGATGCATTGCGAAAGCAGGTGCTTTCGCTAAGGTCTGCCCGTCGCGGACCCGAGGCCCTCCATGACCACGCGCAATCTCGACGCCCTGTTTCATCCCTCCGCCATCGCCCTCGTGGGCGCCAGCAACCGCGCCGGCTCCATCGGCGCGCTGATCGCCCGCAACCTCTTCGAGGCGGGCTTCGAGGGACCGATCCTCACGGTCAATCCCAAGGAGCGGGCGATCCGCTCCTCGCTCAATTATGCCTCGGTGGCGGATCTGCCCATTCCAGTGGACCTCGCGGTCGTGACCGCCGCGCCCGACGCCCTGCCCCAGCTCATCTCCGACCTCGGCGCCAAGGGCTGCCGCGCCGCGGTGGTCATCGCCCCCGGCTTCGGCGCCAGCGAGCGGGTGGAGGACCGGGAGCTGCGGCAGCGCATGCTCGATGCCGCGCGGCCCCACCTGCTGCGCATCGTCGGCCCGAACTGCCTCGGCTTCATCTCCACCCGGGCGCACATCAATGCGAGCTACGCCCACGTGATGCCCGCCAAGGGCGACGTGGCCCTGGTCTCGCAATCCGGCGCCATGGCCACCACCGTGCTCGACTGGGCCAGCGCCCGCGGCTTCGGCTTCTCCCACATCCTCTCGCTGGGCGACATGGCGGACGTCGATTTCGGCGACCTGCTCGACTACCTCGCCCTCGACAACACCACCCGCGCCATCCTGCTCTACGTGGAGAGCGTGACCGACGCGCGGAAGTTCATGTCCGCCGGCCGCATCGCCGCCCGCGCCAAGCCGGTGATCGTCATCAAGGCCGGGCGCACCGCGGCGGGCGCCAAGGCCGCGCTGTCCCACACCGGCGCGCTGGCCGGCTCCGACATGGTCTATGACGCCGCCATCCGCCGCGCCGGCATGCTGCGGGTCTACGAGCTGCGCGAGCTGTTCGAGGCGGTGACCACCCTGTCCTCCGGCATCCGCCTGTCCGGCGACCGCCTCGCGGTGCTCACCAACGGCGGCGGCGCGGGCGTCATGGCCGGCGATGCCCTGAGCGAGGCGGCCGGCCACCTCGGCACCCTCGATCCCGCCACCTTCGAGAAGCTGGACAAGGTGCTGCCGCCCAACTGGTCGCGCACCAACCCGGTGGACATCGTCGATGACGCGCCGGGCAAGCGCTATGGCGATGCCCTCTCCGCTTTGCTGGCCGACAAGGGCTCGGATGCGGTTCTGGTGCTCAATTGCCCCACCGCCATGGGTGACAGCACCGATGCGGCCAACGCGGTGATGAGCGTGCTGGAGACCCGGCCGCGCGCGCCGGTGCTCACCTGCTGGCTGGGCGAGGCGGCGGTGGCCGCGTCGCGGCAGAAATTCGCCGCCCGCCGGATCCCCACCTACGAGACCCCCGACGAGGCGGTGCGCGCCTTCAGCCATCTGGTCGCCTACCAGCGCAACCAGACTCTGCTGATGGAGACCCCGCCGGCCCGCACCTTCGACGAGCCGGACCGGGCCGAGGCGCTGCGCGTGGTCAACACCGTGCTCGCCGCCGGGCGCAGCGTGCTGTCCGAATTCGAGGCCAAGGCGGTGCTCGCCGCCTACGACATCCCGGTGGTGGACACCCGCGTCGCCACCAGCCCCGCCGAGGCCGGACGCCTCGCCGGCGAGATCGGCGGTCCGGTGGTGGTGAAGGTGCTGTCCCACGACGTCACCCACAAGTCCGACGTGGGCGGCGTGCGGCTCGACCTGCGCACCCCCGCGGCGGTGGAGGAGGCCTGCCACGCCATCATCGCCTCGGTGGCGGAGAAGCTGCCCGGCGCCAGGGTGGAAGGCTTCACCGTGCAGCAGATGGTCCGCCGGCCCAACGCACAGGAGCTGATCGCCGGCATCGCCAACGATCCCACCTTCGGGCCGGTGGTGCTGTTCGGCCAGGGCGGCACGGCGGTGGAGGTGATCGGCGACCGCGCCGTGGCCCTGCCGCCGCTCAACGGCGTGCTGGCGCGCGAGATGGTCGCGCGCACCCGCATCTCCAAGCTGCTCGCCGGCTATCGCGACCATCCGGCGGCGAACATGGACGCCATCGCGGCCACCCTCATCAAGATCGGCGAGCTTCTGGCCGACCTGCCGCAGATCGCGGAGCTCGACATCAACCCGCTGCTGGCCGACGAGCACGGCGTCATCGCCCTCGACGCCCGCATCGTGGTGCATGCCGCCGCGGTGGCGGGCACCGACCGCTTCGCCATCCGCCCCTATCCCTCCACCGAGGTCAGCCAGTTCGAGCTGAACGACGGCGAAGTGCTCACCCTGCGCCCGATCCGGCCGGAGGACGAGCCCGGCCTCGTGGACGTGGTGCGCCGCTCCGACCCGCAGGACGTGCGCATGCGCTTCCTCGGCTCGGTGAAGGACTTCCCCCACCTCATGGCGGCCCGCCTGTCGCAGATCGATTACGACCGCGAGGTGGCCTATGTGGCCATCGACACGGCCGGCGACATCTGCGGCGTGGTGCGCATCATCTCCGACCCGGACAATGAGGAGGCGGAATACGCCATCATGGTCCGCTCGGACATGAAGGGCAAAGGCCTCGGCTACCGCCTCATGACCGAGATCCTCGACCACGCCCGGAAGCGCGGCCTGAAGCGGGTGTTCGGCGACGTGATGCGCGAGAACGGGCCCATGCTGCACATGGCCGAGGACCTCGGCTTCAAGGTGCGGCCGGGCGACGAGGATCCCTCGATCATGCGGGTGGACATCACCCTTTAAGGCGGCGCCGCGCCGCCGCGCGGCTCACAGCCAGGGGGCGAGGCGGTCGCGGGCGATGAGTTCCTGCGCCGGGATGCGCGGGCGCACCACCACGGCAGTGGCCTCCTTCACCAGCACCTCGGGCACCAGCGGACGGGTGTTGTAGACCCCCGCCTGCACCGCCCCGTAGGCGCCCGCCGTCATCACCGCGAGCAGGTCGCCGGCCTTCACCTCGGGCAGCGGCCGGTCGAGGGCGAGGAAATCGCCGGTCTCGCACACCGGGCCCACCACATCCACCACCTTCAGCGCCGCCTCGGGACGCGGCTCCGCCACCGGAACGATGTCGTGGTGCGCCTCGTAGAGGGTGGGGCGGATGAGGTCGTTCATGGCCGCATCGACGATGACGAAGGTCTTGCCCTCGCCCTGCTTCACATAGAGCACGCGGGTGACGAGGATGCCCGCATTGGCGACGATCATGCGCCCCATCTCGAAGACGAGCGGCAGGTCGAGCCCGCCGAGCGCCTCCTCCACCACCCGGGCGTAGACCTCCGGCTCCGGCGGGACCGGATCGGACGCGGCATAGGGCACGCCGAGGCCGCCGCCGAGATCCATGTGCTTGAGCTTGTGGCCGGCGGCCATCAGATCGCGCGCCAGCTCGGCGAGCAGCGCCACCGCATTCTCGAACGGCGCCATGTCGGTGATCTGGCTGCCGATGTGCATGTCCACGCCGGTGATGGCGATGCCGGGGAGCCGCGCCGCCTCGGCATAGACCTGCCGGGCGCGGGAGATGGGAATGCCGAACTTGGTGGCCGAGCGGCCGGTGGAGATCTTCTGATGGGTCTTCGCATCCACGTCCGGATTGACCCGGATGGAGACCGGCGCCCGGCGCCCCAGCCCGATCGCCACCTCGGAGAGCGCGGCCAGCTCCGCCTCGCTTTCCACATTGAAGCACAGGATGCCGGCCTTGAGCGCCTCCGCCATCTCGGCGCGCGTCTTGCCCACGCCCGAGAAGACGATGCGCTCGCCGGGAATGCCCGCCGCCAGCGCCCGCTCCAGCTCGCCTCCCGAGACGATGTCCGCGCCCGCCCCCAGGCGCGCCAGGGTGGCGATCACCGACTGGTTGGAATTGGCCTTCAGGGCATAGCACAGCAGCATCTCGCGTCCGGCGAAGGCGTCGGTGAACACCTTGTAGTGGCGCTCCAGCGTGGCGGAGGAATAGCAATAGAAGGGCGTGCCCACCTTGGCGGCGAGGCTGTCGAGGTCCACGTCCTCCGCATGGAGGCGGGCGTCGCGGTAGCTGAAATAATGCATGGGGCCATGATCCCGATGGGAGCACGCGGTCTGCCAGAGGGGGCGCCTGCTATCAAGAGCCCTTCGCGCCGGGCGGGTCGCGGGACGGGGGCCGGCGGCCGCCGCGGGCCGGTCAGAGCAGGCCGTCGAGGATGAACGGCTGGTCGGGGCGGGCGATGCCCTGGAGCGGGTCGGAGCCGGCCCGCTTGCGGGCGGGCTTGTCCCACTGGCCGGAGCGCGCGGTGGTGGTGGGAATGTCGGAGACGCCCGGCGTGCTGCCCGTCGTCACCGGCTTGCCGCCGACGGTGGGCGGCGCCTCCGCCTGGGGGGCGCCCGGCGGCGGCTCAAGCGGGCCCTTGACGCCGCACGCGCCGAGCGCGAGCGCCCCGAGAAGGACCAGCATGCATTTCGCGCGAAGCATCAGGAGCCGTGCCACCGTTGGAAAGTCGGCGACACTATAGCCATGCCGCCCGTAAAGGCGAGCCCCCGCCCGACGGTTCTCGCCGGGCCGTGTCGCCGGTGTCGCACCTTGGGGCAGGCGCAGCCTCACACCGGCGCCGCGCCGAGCTTCTTCAGCCAGCGCCGGGCCTGCGCCCGCACCCGCACCGGGGCGGTGCCGCCGTAGCTGGTGCGGCTGCGCACCGATTTGGCCACCGACAGCACCGAGAACACCTCTGCGGTGATGCGCGGATCCGCCGACTGCATGTCGGCGAGTGGCACCTTGTGCAGCGGCACCCGGGCATCCGCCGCCAGCGAGACGATGCGGCCAGTGATGTGGTGCGCCTCGCGGAACGGGATGTTCAGCGCCTGCACCAGCCAGTCGGCGAGGTCGGTGGCGGTGGAATAGCCCTGGCCCGCCGCGGCGGCCATGCGCTTCTCGTCGGGAACGAGGTCGCGCACCATGCCGGCGGTGGCCGCCACCACCAGCGAGAGGGCGGTGAAGGCATCGAAGGCGCCTTCCTTGTCCTCCTGCATGTCCTTGGCATAAGCGAGCGGCAGGCCCTTCATCACCACCAGAAGCCCGGTGAGGGCGCCGACGATGCGCCCCGCCTTGGCGCGCACCAGCTCGGCGGCATCAGGATTGCGCTTCTGCGGCATGATGGACGAGCCGGTGGTGAAGGCATCCGACAAGGCGATGAGGCCGAAGGACGGCGAGGTCCAGATCACCACCTCCTCGGCGAAGCGCGACAAATGCACGGCGCAGATGGAGGAGGCGGCCAGCGTCTCCAGCACGAAGTCGCGGTCGGAGACGGCATCGAGCGAATTGGCGGTGGGCCGGTCGAAGCCCAGCGCCTGCGCCGTCGCGTCGCGGTCGATGGGGAAGGAGGTGCCGGCGAGCGCCGCCGAACCCAGCGGGCATTCGTTGAGACGCTTGCGCGCATCGGCGAAGCGCGAGCGGTCGCGCGCCACCATCTCCACATAGGCCATGAGATGGTGGCCGAAGGTCACCGGCTGGGCGGTCTGCAGGTGGGTGAAGCCGGGCATCACCGTGGCGGCATGGGCGAGCGCCTTCTCCGCCAAAGCGCGCTGGAGATCGGCGAGCTGGGCGTCGAGGGCGTCCACCGTGTCGCGCACATAGAGGCGGAAGTCGGTGGCCACCTGGTCGTTGCGCGAGCGGGCGGTGTGCAGGCGCCCGGCGGCGGGGCCGGCGATCTCGGCGAGGCGGGATTCCACGTTCATGTGGATGTCCTCCAGCTCGCGCTTGAAGGTGAACTTGCCCGCCTCGATCTCTGACAGGATCGTGTCTAGACCCTTCTGGATCTTCTTTGCATCTTGCGCCGCAACGATGCCCTGGGCGGCCAGCATGGCGGCATGGGCCTTGGAGCCGGCGATGTCCTGCGCATAAAGACGCTGGTCGAAGCCGATGGAGGCGTTGATCTCCTCCATGATGGCATCGGGAGCGGAGGTGAACCGCCCGCCCCACATCTTGTTGCTCATGACGGACCCTTTCGGTGATGACGAAACCCGATCAGACAGGCGAAACCCCGACCACAGCCCCGGACGGCGCCGCGCCCCGGTCCGAAGGGACCGGACCGGCGCCGAAGCCCTCGCCGTGGCGCACCGTCGGCCTGGTCACCCTGGCGGCGGTGGCCGGCGCCGCTGTCGGCGCGATCGCCCTATACGGGATGAAGGAGGGTTCCGGCAATGCGCCGGAGCCGGAAGCCAAGACCGCCGCCGCCCCCGCCGATCCCGGCTGCGCCGACGCGGTGACCCTCGCCCAGCGCCTGAAACCCTTCGCGAAGGGCGAGCTGGCCGCGCTCCGGCTCGCCGACGCGCCGCGCCGCCTGCCGCCCCTCTCCTTCACCGACGAGACCGGCAAGGCCCTGACCCTGGCCGATACCGCCGGCAGGCTGCGCCTCGTCAACCTGTGGGCCACCTGGTGCGTGCCCTGCCGCAAGGAGATGCCGGCCATCAATGCCCTCGCGGGCACGCTGGGCGGGGATGCCTTCCAGGTGGTGGCGATCAATCTCGACAGCCGCGATCCCGACAAGCCGCGCGCCTTCCTGAACGAGATCAAGGCCGAGCACATCGCCCTCTATACCGATCCGGGCACCAAGAGCTTCCAGGCGCTGCGCGCGGCGGGACGCGGCTTCGGCCTGCCCACCACCCTGCTGGTGGACGCCAAGGGCTGCGAGATCGGCTTCCTCGCCGGCCCGGCCGAATGGAACAGCGCCGACGCCCACGCGCTCCTCACGGCTGCGCTCGGCACGAAGGCGCCCTGATCCGGCGGGCGCCTCCCCGGCCGCGCCCGCCTCAGTGCTTGAAGTGGCGCACGCCCGTGAACACCATGGCGAGGCCCGCCGCGTCGGCCGCCGCGATCACCTCCGCGTCGCGCACCGAGCCGCCGGGCTGGATCACCGCCGTGGCGCCCGCCTCCACCGCCACCAGAAGGCCGTCGGCGAAGGGGAAGAAGGCGTCGGAGGCCACCACCGAGCCCTTGGTCAAAGGCTCGGACAGGCCTGCCGCCTCGGCCGCATCCAGCGCCTTGCGGGCGGCGATGCGGGCCGAATCCACCCGGCTCATCTGCCCGGCGCCGATGCCCACCGTGGCGCGGTCCTTGGCATAGATGATGGTGTTGGACTTCACGTGCTTGGCGATGCGGAAGGCGAAGCGCAGGTCGGCCAGCTCGGCTTCGGTGGGCGCGCGCTTGGTGACCACCTTCAGCTCCAGGTCGTCCACGCTGGAATTGTCGCGGCCCTGCACCAAGAGGCCGCCGGCCACGGTGCGCACGTCGAGGCCCGCCGCGCGCGGGTCCGGCAGGCCGCCGGTGAGCAGCAGGCGCAAATTCTTCTTGGCGCCCACCACCTCGATGGCCTCCTTGGTGGCATCGGGGGCGACGATCACCTCGGTGAAGATCTCCACCATGGCGCGGGCCGCCTCCGCGTCCAGCATCTGGTTCACCGCGATGATGCCGCCGAAGGCGGAGACCGGATCGCAGGCCAGCGCCTTGCGATAGGCTTCCGCGAGGGTCGCGCCCTCGGCCACGCCGCAGGGGTTGGCGTGCTTGACGATCACCACCGCCGCGGTGCGGCCGGGATGGAACTCCGCCACCGCCTCGAAGGCGGCATTGGTGTCGTTGATGTTGTTGAAGGAAAGCTGCTTGCCCTGCACCTGCCGGGCGCTGGCGACGCCGGGGCGGATCTCGTCGGAGGCGTAGAAGGCCGCCGCCTGGTGCGGGTTCTCGCCATAGCGCAGGGCCTCGATGAGCTTGCCGCCCACCGCGCGATAGGCCGGGGCCTCCAGCTTCAGCTCGCGGGCGAACCAGTTGGAGATGGCCGCGTCATAGGCCGCGGTGCGGGCATAGGCCTTCTGGGCGAGCTGACGGCGCAGCGCCAGGGTGGTGCCGCCATGCTCCTCGATCTGGGCGATGACGGAATGATAGTCAGCACCATCCACCACCACCGCCACGTCGTGATGGTTCTTGGCCGCGCCGCGGATCATGGAGGGCCCGCCGATGTCGATATTCTCGATGGTCTCGGCGAAATCGGCGCCGCGCGCCACAGTCTCCTCGAAGGGATAGAGATTGACCACCACGAGGTCGATGGGGGCGATGCCGTGCTCGGCCAGCGAGGCCTGATGGCCGGCATCCTCGCGCACCGCCAGGATGCCGCCGTGGATCTTGGGGTGCAGGGTCTTCACCCGGCCGTCCATCATCTCGGGAAAGCCGGTGAGCTCGGAGACGTCCTTCACCGGGAGGCCGGCATCGGCGAGCGCCTTGCGGGTGCCTCCGGTGGAGACCAGCTCCACCCCGTGGCGCACCAGCGCCTCGGCGAACGGCACGAGGCCCGCTTTGTCCGACACCGAGAGAAGGGCGCGGGTCACGGGGCGGACATCGGCGGTCATGGGCGGCGGCTCCAGCAATGGTAGAAGCCGCTTCGCCTATCACTTATGGGCCGGCCTCGCCAGACCGGGCGCGCCTAGCTGCCCCGCGCCGGGGGATGGGCCGGGGCCGGCCGCGCCGCCGGGGTGGGGCTGGTCGCCTCCCGTGTGCGCATGAAGCTCCACAGCACCCGCGGCGTCTGCGCGGTGCGGCCGGACAGGACGAGCTGCAGGGTGCGGCGCGGCCCGCCGGGGGCGGCCAGGTAGATGCTCTCCTCGATGGCGAGGGGCAGGTGGGGCGCGGCGAAGGCCCACGCCTCCCCGCTCGGCAGGGAAAGCAGAGCGGTGAAGGGGTCGTCGAGCCGCTCCGCCTTCACCGAGGGGTGCAGGTGGAAGCGGATGGCGAAGGGCTGGTCGTCGGGCACCGCCCCCTCGGCGGACGGGCGGAACACGTCCTCCCCGTCGAGCCGGCTGCCGTCGAGGCCGAGCCGCCAGGAACGCTGGTGCAGGAGGCCGAACTCCTCCGCATAGCCGTCGTGGCTGGCGCGCAGCAGAACCGCGCCGGAGCGCTCGCCGCGCTGCACCTCCACCTGCTTCGGCCCGGCGACGACGGGCATGCCGAACCATTGGGTCGCCCGCTTGCCGTGCAGGAAGCGGCAGGAGGAAGTGTCGGCGATAATCGCCGCGGAATGGGCGGCGGAGGAGCGCGCCACCTCGTGCCACATCTCGCGCCCCGCCGAGGGCACGCCGCAGTTGACCACGATGCGGCACCGCCCGGAGGAGAATTCGAAGGCGAGGCAGCTGGCGTGCGCCTCCCAGCTCAGGGGCATGGGCGGCGGCGCGCCGGTGTCGGCGATCACCACGCAGCCCCGCGCATCGAGGCGCTGGTAGCCGGAATAGGGCGCATTGGCCACCGGCGCGCCGCGCGCGTCGTCGAAGGCGAGGATGGTGGCGAGCTGGTCCGCGGCGGTGTGCCCCATGCCGTGGAAATGGGCGAACGCCCCGTCGCCGTGCCGGAAGAAGCGCAGCATGGGCATCATCCGGTCGATGGCGTTCATGAGCTGGGGCGGCGCCGGCTGGTTGCGGGCGGACAGCGCCTGGCGAAGCGGCAGCAGCTCCAGCAGAACCTCGATCAGCATGCCCGGATTGCGGGTGATGGGACCGCCGTCGGGCAGGATCTGCCGGTCGAGCTCCTCGGTGAGGCGCTTCAGCGCGATCTTGAGCAGCCGGCTCTGGTCCGACATGCACAGGCCGGCGAACACCAGCGTCATGATTGCGAGGAGGCGGGGATAGCCGTCCGGCATCTCGCCCGCGGCGCGGCGCAGCTGGCGCACCTGCTTGGCGAGCGCGCGCATGAAGCGGCGGTAGAAGTCGTGGTCGGCGTCCTGCAGCAGGAAGGTCGCCTGGGCGAGCCAGGAGAGCACCCGCCGGGCGGTGACGTCGGGCTGGGCGGCGACGGCGCGGGCCGGGCCGGCGTCGCGCATCCAGTCGCCCACCAAAGCGCGGGCGTTGGCGCGGGCGATGGTGGTGCCGGCGGCGTGCAGGTGGCGCAGCCAGCCGAAGCCGTGCAGCGCCTCGGCCCATTCGGCGGACGGCGGCTCCAGCTCGAACGGGCTGCGGCCTTCGAGGGTCACCGCCTTGCCGGCGAAGGCGAAGCGGCCGGCATAGATCTCGGCGGCGAGGGTGGCATCCCCGGTGCGCAGGTCCTGGGGGGCGATGAGCAGGCGCTCGGGCACCGGCACCGGCACATAAGCGAGCCCCAGCGCGCCGCTGGAGACGTGGGCGAGGAGCGAGCGCGCCCATTCACCGGCGAGCAGGACGCCAAGGCGGGCCCGTTCGGCGAGGCTGCCCCTGCTCACGCCCCGGCCCGCCCGCGGCCGGGTCTTGTCGCTGCCGCCATAACTCAGTCGCTGTGTTTCGCTCAATCCGCCTTCGGCCCATCTCCGGACCCGGATGCGGCGACCGTTGCGCCGCGCCCGAAGCCGGGGCGCCTGGGCCGCCCCCTGGTCAGCGTTCCCGCCTGAGTCGCGCCACGAAGAAGCCGTCGAGCCCCGATCGCGCCGCGTCCCCGCGCTCCCAATGAGAGGGAAGGGTACGCACATCCCCTTGAGGAGTTATGAACACCGCAAGCTCCGCCCCGTCTTTTTCCGTTACGGGAAGGCGGACGACGCGCGGATCGGCGGCCAGCAGCCGGGCGATCTGCTCCTCGCCCTCCTCCGGCTCCAGCGAGCAGGTGGAATAGACCAGGAGCCCGCCCGGCTTCACCAGATCGACCGCGTGGGCCAGCAGCCGCGCCTGCACCTCGGCGAGGCTGGCGATGTCGGCCGGGCGCTTCGACAAGGCGATGTCGGGATGGCGCCGCAGGGTGCCGGTGGCGCTGCACGGCGCATCCAGCAGCACGGCGTCGAACGGCCCGCCGGTGAAGCCTTCCGCATCGGCGGCGACCACCTCGGCCGACAGCCGCAGGCGGGCGAGATTGGCGGCGAGCCGTTCCAGGCGATGGGGCGAGCGGTCCACCGCCGTGACCCTGGCGCCGGCGGCGGCGAGCTGGGCGGTCTTGCCGCCGGGGGCGGCGCAGAGGTCCAGAACCCGCTGTCCGGCCACATCGCCGAGGAGCCGCGCGGGCAGCGCGGCGGCGGCGTCCTGCACCCACCATTCGCCGTCGCCGAAGCCCGGCAGCTCGCGCACCGGCCCGGCATCGAGGATGCGCACCGACCCGGTGGGCAGCACTTCGCCGGAGAGCTTTTCCGCCCAGCCGGCCGGATCCGCCTTCACCGTGACGTCGAGGGGCGGCTCGACCAGATGGGCGGCGGCGATGGCGCGCGCGGTGTCAGGGCCGTAGGCGGCGATCCAGCGCTTGCGCAGCCATTCGGGGGTGTCGGCCTCGAACGAATCGGTCGCGGCGAGCAGCGCGTCCTTTTCCCGGGCGAGCCGGCGCAGCACCGCATTGGCGAGGCCGGCGAAGCCCTGCGTCGTACGGTCGGCGCGGGCGAGATCGACGCAAAGGCCCACCGCGGCGTGGTCCGGCACATCCATGAAGACGAGCTGCGCCGCGCCCGCCAGCAGGATGGGCTCCAGGCGCGGCGAGCCTTTCGGCAGCCCGCGCTCCATCAGCCTGCCGAGCATGGCGCGCAGCGTGCCGAGGCGGCGCAGCACGGTGGCGGCGATGCGGAACGCCAGCGCCCGGTCGCGGGCGGGCAGGGCGCCGGGCGCCAGTTCCAGCGCCTCGTCGAGCGGCCGGCCACGAACCAGAACCTGTTCGAGGGCATCGACGGCGAAGCGGCGCGCGGCAAGGCCCACCGACGCACGGCGGTCGGCGGCCGGAGGGGTGCCGTCACGGTCATCGCGGCGGCGTGGGCCGCCGAAGCCCGGACCCTTCGGACCGGAGCCCTTGGAACCCGGCCCCCTAGAGCCCGGCCCCTTGGGGCCCGCGCCCTTGGGTCCCGACCCTTTGGCGCCCGGACCCTTGGACGGCGAGGAGCGATCGGAAGATGTCATCCGCGCCAGATAGGCCAAGTGGGCGCCGGCTCCAACCCCATTCGCGCGATGCTGTCGCCCGCGACCGCGCGAAACCTTGCCTCCGCGCCGCCGATCCCGTAAGACGCGATGTCACGCCCCGGACCACAGCCGGGGCTTTGTTTTGATTCCCGCGGGTTGCGGTGCCTGCCCGCACCGCTGAAGGAGGCTGCAGCCCATGACCAATGTGGTCGTGGTCGGCTCGCAATGGGGCGACGAAGGTAAGGGCAAGATCGTCGACTGGCTGAGCGAGCAGGCCGATGTGGTCGTCCGCTTCCAGGGCGGACACAATGCCGGCCATACCCTCGTGGTCGGCGGCGTCACCTACAAGCTCTCCCTCCTGCCGTCCGGCGTGGTGCGGCCGGGCAAGATGTCGGTCATCGGCAACGGCGTGGTGCTCGACCCCCAGGCGCTGGTGGACGAGATCGCGCGCCTCGCCGCCCAGGGCGTGGCGATCGGGCCCGACCGGCTGCGCATCGCCGAGACGACGCCGCTCATCCTGCCGCTGCACCGCGAGCTCGACGCGCTGCGCGAGGGCACCAATTCCGGCACCCGCATCGGCACCACCCGGCGCGGCATCGGCCCGGCCTATGAGGACAAGGTGGGCCGGCGCGCCATCCGTCTCGTCGACCTCTCCGCTCCCGACGACCTGCCGGCCAAGGTGGAGCGCCTGCTCACCCATCACAACCTCATCCGCCGCGGCCTCGGCATGGAAGAGGTGGACCCCAAGGCGCTGGTCGCCGAGCTGCTGGCCATCGCCCCCAAGGTCCTGCCCTTCATGGACCGGGTGTGGCAGCTGCTCGACAAGGCCCGGCGCGAGGGCAGGAAGATCCTGTTCGAAGGCGCCCAGGGCGCGCTGCTGGACGTGGACCACGGCACCTACCCTTACGTCACGTCGTCCAACACCGTGGCCGGCTCGGCGGCGGCGGGCACCGGCATCGGCCCGGGCGGGCTCGATTACGTGCTCGGCATCACCAAGGCCTACACCACCCGCGTGGGCGAGGGGCCCTTCCCCACCGAGCTCACCGACGAGATCGGCCAGACCCTGGGCAGCAAGGGCCACGAGTTCGGCGTGGTCACCGGCCGGCCGCGGCGCTGCGGCTGGTTCGACGCGGTGCTGGTGCGCCAGACGGTGCACACCTGCGGGATCCACGGCATCGCCCTGACCAAGCTCGACGTGCTCGACGGCTTCAAGGAGCTGAAGGTCTGCACCGCCTATGAGGTGGACGGCAAGAAGATCGATTACCTCCCGGCCGAGACCGGCGCCCAGGCCCGGGCCAAGCCGATCTATGAGACCATGGAGGGCTGGTCGCAGTCGACGCAGGGCGCCCGCTCCTGGGCGGATCTGCCGGCCGAGGCGGTGAAGTACGTCCGCCGCGTCGAGGAACTGATCGGCTGCCCGGTGGCGGTGTTGTCCACAAGCCCCGAGCGCGACGATACCATTCTCGTGCATAATCCGTTTGAAGCTTAAGGTGGACACTCCGGCTCCAAGGCGAAGCTCCGCATCCCATGGCTGATTACTATCCGCTCCTGGTCCGCGCGATCTCGGCGCTGCCGCAGAAAACCGGCGAGAACCGCCGGGCGGTCTACGACCGCGCCCGCTCGGCCCTGGTGCGCCAGCTGCGCGGGGTGGATCCCCCGCTGCCCGAGGGCGAGATCACCCGCGAGCGCCTCTCCCTGGAGGAGGCGATCCGGCGGATGGAGGCGGAATACTCGGCCCAGGACAACGGCTCACAAGACAACGGCGCGCTCGCCGAGGCGGCCGCCGCGCCTCCCGCCGCCGGCCCGGAGCCGGCTCGTCCGCGGGAACGCGAAATGCCGTCGGGCGAATCCGCGGCCCGGATGCGCGGCGCGCCGCAACGTCCCGCTTCGCCGCCCGAGGACGAGGACAATCTCGAGGAGGACGGCGCCACCGAGCCGGCCTACCCGCCCGGCCATCGCGAATCGGTCGCCCGCGCTCGCGACGGGCAGGATGCGGACGAGACGCCCGAGCGGCGTCCGCCCGGCCGGCGCGGCGAGGTGCGCGGGCGCGCGCCCACGCGGCCGAGCATGCGCAAGGACGAGCCTGCCCGCTCGTCGCTCGGCAAATTCGTCATGTGGGCGGTGCTGGCCATCCTCGTGCTGGGTGGCAGCGCGCTCGGCGTGATCTATCGGGATTCCCTGTTCCGCAGCGGCCCGACGGAGATGGCGCAGGATGCCGCCGGCCCCACCACCCAGCCGAAGAACGCCGACCGGGTGGCTCCCGCCGCCGGCGAAGGCAGCGAGCGGCCCGTCCAGCGGCCGGCCTCCTCGGGCGGCCCGCTCAAGGCGGTGCTGCTGGAGGAGACCCCCGGCGACAGCCAGCTCCAGCCCTTCGAAGGCACCGTGACCTGGAAGACGGAGACGGTGAGCGCCGGCCCCGGCCTGCCGCCGGACATCGGCATCCGCGGCGAGATCACCATCCCCGAGCGGCAGATGAAGATGAGCTTCGTGCTTCGCCGCAACAACGACCAGACCCTGCCGGCCTCCCACACCATCGAGCTGTCGTTCACCCTGCCGCCCGACTTCCCGTTCGAAGGCATCGGCAACGTGGCGGCGATCCGCGCCAAGCCGAACCAGCAGGGCCAGGGCGTGCCGCTCGCGGGGCTGCTGGTGAAGGTCAACCCCACCCTGTTCCTGGTCGGCCTGTCCCTGACGCCGTCGGACCGCCAGCGCAACCTCGCGCTGCTGCAGCTCAGCTCGTGGTTCGACGTGCCGCTGGTCTACACCAACGACAAGCGGGCCATCATCGCGTTCGAGAAGGGCGAGGCGGGCAAGCAGGTATTCACCGACGCCTTCACCGCCTGGGGCGAGCTGATGCAGCCCCCGCCGCAGGGTCCGCCTGGCGACCAGCCCCAGGGCGCGCCGCCGCCCGCCAACTGAACGGGCGCCCCGACCACGCCGGTACGCTCCCCGGCCTGCCACGGGCCGGATCCGGCGCCCGCGCCTTGCAGCCGCACCCCGGGACCGGACATCGCAGAGCCGGAAGCGGCATTGCCACCTGAGGCCGCCGGAACGCGCCCGCTCAGCCGTCCGGCTTGAGCCGCGCCTTCAGGGCGTAGAGCGCATCCAGCGCCGCACGCGGGCTCAGGGCGTCGGGATCGAGCGCCTCCACCGCCGCCTTCAGCGCCCCCGCCACGGCATCGCTGGCCGGGGAGGGGCGCTGCGGAGCGGCCGCGAACAGCGGCAGGTCGTCCACCCATTTCTGCGCCGGCCGATCACGCTCGGCCGCCTCCAGCTCGGCCAGCACCTTCTGGGCGCGGGCCACCACCGAGGCCGGCAGGCCGGCGAGCTTCGCCACCTGGATGCCGTAGGAACGGTCCGCCGCCCCTGCCACCACCTCGTGCAGGAACACCACGTCGCCGTGCCATTCGGTGACCTTCACCGTGGCGTTCACCAGCCGGCGGCAGCGCTGCGCCAGCGCCGTGAGCTCGTGGAAATGGGTGGCGAACAGGGCCCGCGCGCGGTTCACCTCGTGCAGGTGCTCAAGGCTGGCCCAGGCGATGGACATGCCGTCGAAGGTGGCCGTGCCACGGCCGATCTCGTCCAGGATGACGAGGGAGCGCGCCGTCGCCTGATTGAGGATCGCCGCCGTCTCCACCATCTCCACCATGAAGGTGGAGCGCCCGCGCGCCAGATCGTCGGCCGCGCCGACGCGGGAGAACAGGCGGTCGACGATGCCGATCTCGGCGGCACGCGCCGGCACGAAGCCGCCGGCCTGGGCGATGACGGCGATGAGCGCATTCTGCCTGAGGTAGGTGGACTTGCCCGCCATGTTGGGGCCGGTGAGCAGCACGATGCGCCCATGCGCCTCCCCCGCCGGCGGGGAGAGGTCGCAATCATTGGGCACGAACGGGCCGCCGTCGCGGGCCAGCGCCTGTTCCACCACCGGATGCCGCCCGCCCTCGATGCGGAAGGCGGCGCCCTCCTCCATGTGCGGTCGCACGTGGCGTTCGGCGCTCGCCAGCTCGGCCCACGCGGCGATGACGTCCAGCTCCGCCAGCGCCTCGGCGGCGGCGCGGACCGCGAGCGCCTCGCCGACGATGGCGGCGGAGAGGCGGTCGAACAGCGCCTCCTCCAGCCCCTGCGCCCGCTCGGCGGCGCTGGCGATGCGGCTTTCGAGATCGGCCAATTCGGTGCTGGAGAAGCGCACCGCCCCGGCCATGGTCTGGCGATGGACGAAGAGCGCGGCAAACGCCCCCTCGCGCAGGCGGTCGGCATTCTGCGCGGTCACCTCGACGAAATAGCCCAGCACCGCATTGTGCCGGATCTTCAGGGACCTGATGCCGGTCTCCTCGGCATAGCGGCGCTCCAGGGCGGCCACGACGCGGCGGCTCTCATCGCGCAGGGCGCGGGTGGCGTCGAGCTCCGCATCATAGCCGGACCGGATGAACCCCCCGTCGCGGCGGAAGGCCGGCAGGTCGTCCGCCAGCGCGCGCGACAGGTCCTGCGCCAGCGCCCCGCTCACCCGGGACAGCGCCGCCACGCAGCGCGCGATCTCGGCGGGCGGCTCGGACCCGAAGGCGGCGGCCAGCGCCAGGGCGCCGGAAAGTCCGTCGCCCACCGCGGCGAGATCGCGCGGCCCGCCGCGCCCCAGCGCGAGGCGGGTGAGCGCGCGGGCCATGTCGGGGGCCGCGGCGAGGCGCTGGCGCAGCGCGGCGCGCAGCGACTCCTCCTCGCCGAGAAAGGCGAGGGCATCGTGCCGGGCGCGGATGAGGGCAAGGTCGGTGGACGGCTCGGAGAGGCGCCGCGCCAGAAGCCGGGCGCCGGCCGCCGTCACCGTGCGGTCGAGGGCGGCCAGCAGCGAGCCCCTGCGCTCGCCAGAGGTGGTGCGGGTGAGCTCCAGATTGGCCCTCGTGCCCGCGTCGATGACCATGAGGGCGCCGGCCGCCTCCTTCACCGGACGCAGCAGGGCGGGCCGGCTGCCGAGCTGGGTGCGCTCCACATAGGCGACGATGGCGGCGGCGGCGGTCAGCTCGGCGCGGGAGAAGCTGCCGAACGCCTCGAGGAACGCCACCTCGAAGAAGGCGGTGAGGCGCTTTTCCGCGTTCGCCCCGTCGAACGACTGGCGCGGCAAGGGCGTGACCGCCGGAAAATCACGCAGCAGCGCCTTGAGGCCGGCATCCTCCAGCAGCGCGTCGGAGACGAGGATCTCGGCCGGATCGATGCGGGCAAGGTCGCCGGCAAGATCGGTCCGGCTGGTCTCGGCCACCCGGAAGCTGCCGGTGGACATGTCGGTGAAGGCGAGGGCGTAGGCGTAATCGTCCTCCCCGCTGCCCGAGCGGGCGCGGGCCAGGGCAAGCAGCAGGTTCTCCCTGCGCGCGTCGAGCAGGGCCTCCTCGGTGAGGGTGCCGGGGGTGACGAGGCGCGTCACGTCCCGGCGCACCACGCTCTTGGGGCCGCGCTTCCTGGCCTCGGCGGGATCCTCCAGCTGCTCGCAGACCGACACCCGGAAGCCGAGGGCGATGAGCTTGTGGAGATATTCGTCGGCGCGCTCGATGGGCACGCCGCACATGGGGATGTCCTCGCCCTGGTGCTTGCCGCGCTTGGTGAGCACGATGCCGAGCGCCTGCGAGGCCTCCTCGGCATCGCCGAAGAACAATTCGTAGAAATCGCCCATCCGGTAGAACAGCAGACTGCCGGGATTGGCCGCCTTGATCTCCAGATATTGCGCCATCATGGGGGTGACGCGCGCCTCCTCGGCGCCCGCGCGCGGCCGGCCCGTGGCGCCCTCCGCCGGAGCGGGTGAAGGCGCGGCCTCCGCCGCATCGGGACGGGCGGGGCGCGGCGCAGCGTCGCCGGAGGCCTGGTCCTCGGACGCGGTGGACGGAAAGCGGGCGGTGGGCGCGGGTTTCATGGCCCGAGGCTAATGGCGCCGGGACGCCCTGTCAGCGCGGGCGAGCGCGCCATCGACAGGAAATGGCGCCGGCCAATGCCGGACGCGCCGGCCCCGTCCGCCCGCCGGCCGGAAAACGCGCGGACGCTCAACCCCACGGGCCGTTGCGCGTGCCCCCGGCGGCATCGCCGCCGCGCCAGGGACCGCGCGGCGCGGACGCGGCCGGCGGCGGCGCGTTCCAGCCCGGGCCCGGGCCCATCTGCTGCGCCAGCTCCTCCAGCGCCGCGATGCGGTTCTCCGGCGCCGGATGGGTGGAGAAGAGGTTGTCCATCCGCTGGCCCGACAGCGGGTTGATGATGAACATGTGCGCCGTGGCGGGATGGGCCTCGGCCTCGTCATTGGGCACCTGATGGGCGGTGTTGGAGATCTTCGCCAGCGCCCGCGCCAGCACCCGCGGATTGCCGTGGATCTCAGCGCCGCCGCGGTCGGCCTCGTACTCGCGGGTGCGGGAGATGGCCATCTGCACCACCATGGCCGCCATGGGCGCGAAGATGGCCATGAGGATGGTGCCCACGCCGCCCAGCGGGTTGTCGCGGTTGCCGCCGAAGAACATGCCGATGTTCGCCAGCGTCGAGATGGCGCCGGCGATGGTGGCGGTGATGGTCATGGTGAGGGTGTCGTGGTGCTTGATGTGCGCCAGCTCGTGCGCCATCACGCCCGCCACCTCGTCGGGAGTGAGCATCTGCAGCAGGCCGGTGGTGGCCGCCACCGCCGCGTTCTCCGGATTGCGGCCCGTGGCGAAGGCGTTGGGCTGCGGATTGTCCATGATGTAGACCTTCGGGCGCGGCATCCCCGCCCGGTCGGCCAGCTGGTGCACCATGCCGACGAACTCGGGGGCGGAGCGCTCGTCCACCTCCCGGGCGCCGTACATGTTCAGCACCATCTTGTCGGCGTTCCAATAGCTGAACAGGTTCATGCCCGCCGCCATCACGAACGCGATCAGCATGCCGTTGGTGCCGCCGAGCAGGAAGCCGATCGCCATGAACAGGGCAGTCAGGCCTGCGAGCAGGATGGCTGTCTTCACATAGTTCATCTTCGGCCGTCTCCGCGCCGCGCCTGCGGCGAATTTGCCGCCCTTAGGATGGGAATGGCCGGCCCCCGCCGCAAGGGCAGGGCGACGGGAATGGGGCTCGACCGGCGGCCCGCCGCGCCGCACCCGTCGAGGAACGGCAGGGGAATAGGCGGTGCGCCGCCGATTCGCTCCCCGTCCGTTCACCGGAGGTTTCCGGAGGACGCGAAACGGCCGTTCCGGCCGTGTCAATTCGGGACAATCCCGTATGCACCCTTTTCGTCCCGCGTTGCAGCGCTTATCTTGGACTTAATCCAGGGCGAAAGTGCCCCTCACAGGTTTGTTTTCAAGGATCCCGCCATGTTCATTCAGACCGAGGCGACGCCCAATCCGGCCACCCTCAAGTTTCTTCCCGGCCGCACCGTGCTCGGCGACGGCGGCATTAATGTGCGCTCCCCCGCCGAGGCGGCCCGCTCCCCCCTCGCGCAGCGCCTGTTCGAGGTGGAAGGCGTCTCCGGCGTGTTCCTCGGCGCCGATTTCGTGAGCGTCACCAAGGACCAGGGCGAGTGGCCGCAGATCAAGCCGGCCATCCTCGGCGCCATCATGGAGCATTACATGTCCGGCGCACCCATCCTGGCGCCGGGCGTCGATAACGATGGCGAGGACGAGGACGAGTTCTTCGCCCCCACCGACGCCGAGATCGTCGAGACCATCAAGGAGCTGCTGGAGACCCGGGTGCGCCCGGCGGTGGCCAATGACGGCGGCGACATCACCTTCCGCGGCTTCAAGGACGGCATCGTCTTCCTCAACATGAAGGGCTCGTGCTCGGGCTGCCCGTCCTCCACCGCCACGCTGAAGAACGGCATCCAGAACCTGCTCTGCCACTTCGTTCCCGAGGTGAAGGAAGTCCAGGCGGTGTGATCCGCCTGGCGCCTTTGCGGAGCCCCGGCCGCCCGTCAAGGGCGCCTCACATTTTGCGTCGCGGTTAACCCTCGTTAACCTTTATGGTGGGCGGGGCGCCTCCAACCTCTTCCGTTTGCGCCGGATTTCGGTCAATCGTGGAGGCAAGTGGGGCACCCGCGTCAATGTACATTCTCGCCATAGATACAGCGTTGTCGGCCTGTTCCGTCGCGGTGCTCGACCTAGACGCGGACAAGGTGGTGGCCGGCGACTCCTATCTGATGGAGCGCGGCCACGCCGAAACCCTGATTCCGCTGGCCGAGCGGGTGATGGCCGAGGCCGGGCTCGACTTCACCGAGCTGTGGCGCATCGCCGTGACCATCGGGCCCGGCAGCTTCACCGGGCTGCGCGTCGGGCTGTCCGCCGCCCGCGGCTTCGGCCTGACCGCCAACGTGCCGGTGGTGGGGGTGACGACGCTGGCCGCCCTCGCCGCCCCCTACCTCTCGTTCGACGACACCGTGCCGGTGGTCGCCGCCATCGATGCCCGGCACGACCATGTGTACCTGCAGATGTTCGGCGCCGGCGGCCGCACCGTCATGGCGCCCCGCGCCGCCCATGTGAAGGACGCCGCCCGCGCCGCTGCGATCGGTGCCGTGCGCCTCGTGGGCTCGGGCGCGCCGCTCATCGTCGAGGCCTGGCCGCCGAAGGAGCGCGAGCCGGAGCTGGTGGAGGACGTGCCCGCCCCCGACGTGGCCTGGGTCGCCCGCCTCGGGGCGGTGGCCGATCCGGCGCAGGCGGAGCCACGCCCGCTCTACCTGCGCCCGGCCGACGCCAAGCCCCAGGACAAGGCGCGTATCGCGCGACGATGATGGAGCTCGCCGACCTCTTCCGCCGCCGGCGCCCGCCCTATGTGCGCGAAGCGTCGGAGCGCGACATCGCCCACCTCGCCGGAATCCACGCCGCCGCATTCGCCCGCGGCTGGGACCATCAGGAGTTCGAGCGCATGCTCGCCCAGAAGAGCGTGCGCGCCCATGTGGTGTGCGAGGGCGCCGGCGGCGCGCCCCAGGGCTTCGTGCTCTCGCACGTGGTGGCGCCGGAGGCGGAGATCCTCTCCATCGCCATCGCCGGCCCGGCGCGCGGGCGCGGCCTCGGCCGGGCGCTTCTGGAGCACCACCTCGGCCGCCTCGCCGGAGAGGGGGTGACCACCTCGTTCCTGGAGGTGGACGAGGCCAACGCCGCCGCCATCCGGCTCTACGAGGGCCTTGGATATGCGGTGGTTTCGCGGCGCCGGGGGTATTATGGCGACAGCGGGCACGACGCCCTGCTGCTGCGCCGCGACTTCTGATCGGCCCGGGTGCGCCGGGGCGACTTCTCCCCTTGCGGGGAACGGCGGGCAGGGCGATAAAGCGCGAGTTTCCCGCATTTCTCCGAGAGGAGCCCGCCCTTGAGCGGAAAAATGAGCCTCATCGAGGAAGCCTGTCTGGCCAAAGGCATGCGCATGACCGAGCAGCGCCGCATCATCGCGCGCGTGCTCTCGGGCGCCGAGGACCACCCGGACGTGGAGGAGCTCTACCGCCGGGCCAGTGCCGTGGACGACAAGATCTCCATTTCCACGGTCTACCGCACCGTGAAGATGCTGGAAGACGCCGGCATCATCGAGCGCCACGACTTCGGCGACGGCCGGGCGCGCTACGAGCAGGCTCCCGACGAGCATCACGACCACCTCATCGACCTGCGCACCGGCCGGGTGATCGAGTTCCATTCCGACGAGATCGAGCGCCTGCAGGAAGACATGGCGCGCCGCCTCGGCTTCCGCCTCATGGGCCACCGGCTGGAGCTCTATGCGGTGCCCCTCGATGAGGAGGAAAAGTGAGCGGGGCGCCCGCCGCCTCGCCTCCGGGCACTTCCGACAACGGGCCGCGCGCCCCCAAAGACCCTCCGGCCGCGCTCCCCCTTCCGGCAGGCGGCGCCCGGGCCGCGCTCCGGCCCCGCCGGACCGAGGAGCCCATGGCCCCCTTCGGGCCGGATTTCCCCCGCGCCGGCCTGCTGCTCGACCGCCTGCGCATGGGGGCGGTGCTCGGCGTCGTCGGCCTCGTGACGCTCATCGGCATCCCGCTGCAATGGCTCAGCCTGAAGCTCGCGCTTCCCACGCGCCGGACCATCCCCGCCCTCTACCACCGCATCCTCCTGAAGCTGCTGGGCGTCAGGGTCGAGGTGCACGGCGCTCCGGCGGACGGGCGGCCGCTGCTGCTGCTCGCCAACCATTCGTCCTGGCTCGATATTCCCGTGATCGGCTCGCTGACGCCGCTGTTCTTCGTGGCGAAGAGCGAGGTGGAGGGCTGGCCGCTGGTGGGTCTGCTCGCCCGGTTCCAGCGCACCGTCTTCGTGGATCGGCAGCGGCGCAGCGCCACCGGGGCGGTGAACCGCGAGATCGCCCGGCGCCTGCACGAAGGCGACCCGGTGGTGCTGTTCGCCGAGGGCACCTCCAGCGACGGCAACCGGGTGCTGCCGTTCCGCTCGGCCCTGGTGGGAGCGGTGCGCGAGGCCTTCGCCGCGACCGAGACTGTGGTGGTGCAGCCCCTGTCAGTCGCCTATGTGAAGCTCCAGGGCCTGCCCATGGGACGCCTGCACCGCCCCATGGCCGCCTGGACCGGAGACGTGGAGCTCGCGCCGCATCTGCTCGACGTGCTCCGGCACGGCGCCATCGACGTGGTGGTGACGTTCGGCGAGCCGACGCCGCTCGATGCCGATCACGACCGCAAGACCGTGACCCGCGAGAGCGAGGACGCGGTGCGCGCGCTCACCGCCTCCGCCCTTTCCGGGCGCTGAGCCGGCCGGAGCGCCGGGCACCGTTCCCTGCGCGGCGGGGCGCCGCTCGGCCCTTGCCAGCCGCCGCCCGCCGGTCCATCTGCGAAAGATGAGCACCTCCCCGCGCGCCGCCGGCGCTTCCGTCCTCACCGCCATCGGCTTCGGCTATTGCGCGCGGCGCCTTGCCGCGACCCATGGCGCGGACTTCTCCCGCATCTTCGGAACCGCCCGCTCGCCGGAGCACCTCGCGGCGCTGCCGCCCGGCGTCACCGGCCTGGCGTTTGATGGCACCGCCGTCTCGCCGGAGCTGGAGCAGGCGCTGGGCGAGAGCGACGTGCTCCTCCTCTCCGCCCCGCCCGATACGGACGGTGATCCGGTGCTGCGCGCGGCGGGGGCGATCCTTGCCGCACATCCCCCGCGCCAGGTGATCTATCTCACCACCCTCGGCGTCTACGGCGACCATGCCGGCGGATGGGTGGACGAGGAGACGCCACCCAGGGGCGGAAGCGCCCGCCTCGGCCGCCGGCTGGCGGCGGAGGCGCAGTGGCAGGCGTTCGGCGAGGCGCACGCCATCCCCGTGGCGGTTCTGCGCCTTGCCGGCATCTACGGACCGGGACGCAATGCCCTGCGGCAGGTCGCCGATGGCTCCGCCCGGCGCATCGAGAAGCCGGGCCAGGTGTTCAACCGCATCCATGTGGACGACATCGTCGCCACCATCCGCGCCGTGATGGCGCAGGGCTTCGGTGGCCTCCTCAACGTGGCGGACGACCTGCCCACGGCGCCCGGCGATCCGCTGGTCTATGCCGCGCAGCTTCTGGGGCGGCCGGAGCCGGAGCCCATCCCCTTCGATATGGCGGCACGGGAGATGAGTCCCATGGCGCTCACCTTCTGGGCCTCCAACAAGCGGGTCTCCAACGCCCGGCTGAAGACCGCGCTCAAGGTGGACCTCGCCTATCCCACCTATCGCGAGGGGCTCGACGCCCTGTTCGCAGCCGGCGAGGGGCGCTGATCAGACGCGCAGGAACGTGAGGTAAGTGGGAATGCGCCCCTCGGCCAGCGCCTTCGCCTCATAGCGGGTGCCGGGCCAATGGGGGAATGGCGTCAGCCAGTCCCCGGCGCGCTCGGCGGTCCAGCGGAACGCGCCGTGGGCCTTCACCTCGCGCAGGGTCCAGCCCACGTAATGGGGCACGTCGGAGGCGAAGCGGAACAGCCCGCCCGGGCGGATGGCGCGGGCGAGGCGATCAAGATTGTCGGCCCGCACGAAACGGCGCTTCCAATGCCGCCGCTTCGGCCAGGGATCGGGATAGAACAGATCGGCGCCGGAGAGGCTGGCCTCGGGCAGGCGTTCCAGCAGCAGCGCCGCATCGTCGTTGAACAGGCGGATGTTGCCGAGCGCCATCTGGTCGAGATCGACCAGCATGCGCGCCATGCCGTTGAGGAATGGCTCCACGCCGATGAAGCCGGTGCCCGGCCGCCGCTCCGCATGGCTGAGGAGATGCTCGCCGCCGCCGAAACCGATCTCCAGATGGATGTCGTCAACCGGGCCGGCGAACAGGCGCGTGGGCTCGGCTGCCGCGTCGAGGGCCATCAGATAGCGCGGCAGGACCCGCGCCACCGCGTCCCTCTGGGTCACGCGCAACGTCTTGCCGACGCGCCGGCCGTAGAAGGCGGGGCGCGCGTCGCTTTCGGTGCCGGCCTTCCGGGCGGTCATGGGAACGGCTTCCCGAGAGGACATCCCGGACGCCAGCGTCGCTTGCACGGGGCCTGACATGCCAGCACGGCGAACCCGAAGTCCGCGGCCTCAGCCCACCGCGGACTTCAGCGTGTCGGCGAGGTCGGTCTTCTCCCAGGAGAAGCCGCCGTCATTGTCGGGCATCCGGCCGAAATGGCCGTAGGCCGCGGTGCGGGCATAGATCGGCCGGGTCAGGTCCAGATGCTCGCGGATGCCGCGCGGGCGCAGGTTCATCACCTGGCGCAGCACGCCTTCGAGCTTGCCTTCCTCAACCTGGCCGGTGCCGTGGAGATCCACATAGACGGCGAGGGGATCGGACACGCCGATGGCATAAGCGAGCTGGATGGTGGCGCGGTCCGCGAGGCCCGCCGCCACCACATTCTTGGCCAGATAGCGCGCGGCATAGGCGGCCGAGCGGTCCACCTTGGTCGGGTCCTTGCCCGAGAAGGCGCCGCCGCCGTGAGGCGCCGCGCCGCCGTAGGTGTCGACGATGATCTTGCGGCCGGTGAGGCCGCAATCGCCGTCCGGCCCGCCGATGACGAACTTGCCGGTGGGATTGACGTGCCAGACCGTCTTGTCGGTGAGCCAGCCGTCGGGCAGGGCCTCGCGGATGTAGGGCTCCACCACGGTGCGCACGTCGTGCGAGGTCATGTCCTCGCTCAGATGCTGGGTGGACAGCACGAGCTGGGCGACGCCCACCGGCTTGCCGTCCTCATACTGCACGGTCACCTGGCTCTTCGCGTCCGGGCCGAGCACGGCGGTCTCGCCGGAATGGCGGGCGTCCGCCAGCACCTTCAGGATCTTGTGGGCGTAGTAGATCGGCGCCGGCATAAGCTCGGGGGTCTCGCGCACCGCGTAGCCGAACATGATGCCCTGGTCGCCGGCGCCCTCGTCCTTGTTGCCGGCGATGTCCACGCCCTGGGCGATGTCCGCCGACTGGGCGTGGAGCAGCACCTCGATCTCGGCATCCTGCCAGTGGAAGCCGGCCTGCTCATAGCCGATGTCGCGGATGGCGAGGCGCGCGGTATGGGCGATGAGCTCGGGCGTGATGGAGGAGGGGCCGCGGGTCTCGCCGGCGATGACCACCCGGTTGGTGGTCGCCAGCGTCTCGCAGGCCACGCGGACCTGGCTCGGATCCCAGCCCTCGGTCGCGGCCGTCCGGAAGAACGTGTCCACCACCTCGTCGGAGATGCGGTCGCAGACCTTGTCGGGATGCCCTTCCGAAACGGATTCGCTCGTGAAGAGGTAGGACTGACGCGCCATTTCTCGATCTCTCTCGCGCTCGTGCGCCGGCTTTGATGTCAAGCTGGCCTTTCTTGCAGCGCCGGACCGTTCGGTCAAGATCGAGAGGACGGACCCGTTCGGCAAAACGAACGAATCCTAGGTCTCCGCCTCGCCGGCGATGGCAATGACCAGATCGACGATGCGACGGCGCACGCGCGGATCGGAAATGCGCATGAAATTCCGCGTCAGGGCAAGTCCATCTGCCGTAGCGAGAAAATCGGAAACGTAAGCGGGCGACTGGCCTTCAGAAAAGCCTTCGCCTTCCGGCCCGACGGACGGCGCACCTTCAAAGAAAAAGGCAACAGGAACGCCAAGAACGACCGAGATCTGCTGCAGACGACTGGCACCGATCCGGTTAGTTCCTTTCTCGTACTTCTGGATCTGCTGAAACGTAATACCGAGGTGCTCGCCGAGTTTTTCCTGACTCATTCCCACCATCATGCGCCGCATGCGCACGCGCGAGCCCACGTGCTTATCGATGGGATTCGGCGCCTTCTTGACCATGATCTCTCCGGCTGTGTCGGAAAAGTACTCGAAACTTCGCATAGCGAAGGGCGCCCTGACTGCCCGCGAACATAGGCACACAATCTACGAGCGTCGATAAACTTTTGCGTGCAAACACGTTCCAAAACGGCACAATTGCAGCACCGAGCGCGATTGCCAACAACAGCGCGAGGACGGTGTTGGGAATTTGCGCCAGAACTGGAACCGTTTTCATTGCAACGGGAAGCGGACCGTCCACCAACGCTTCCTGGCCAAGCTCCGAAGCTGCGACGATTCGTCCCAGTGGGTCGATAATCGCCGAGATTCCCGTGTTGGCGGCACGCACCAGCGGCAGCCCTTCCTCGACCGCCCGCAGGCGCGCCTGGACAAAGTGCTGGTAGGGCCCGGGGGTCAATCCGAACCAAGCGTCATTGGTAAGATTGAGAAGCAATCCCGGCCGCGCGCCGGCCGGCAGCACCTCCCCGGGGAAGATCACCTCGTAGCACACGAGGGGGGCAGCCACGGGTAGTCCGGGAATGATCAGGGGTTGTCGATTCGCGCCCGCCGAGAAGCCGCCGCGTACTCGCGTAAGTTGCTCCAGGCCGAGGCTTTCGAGGGCGTGCTGGAACGGCAGGTATTCGCCGAACGGCACGAGATGCACCTTGTCGGTGCTGGAAAGAACCCGGCCTTCGCCGTCGATCACCCGGATGGAGTTGAAGAAAGGCGAGCTCTGCCCGTGCGGCGGCGTGCCGTAGCGCACGGCGCCCGTCACCAGAGTCACATGGTCCGGCAGGGTGCCGGCGATGGCCTCGGCGGCCCAGGGCTCGCGCTCATAGATGAAGGGAAAGGCCGATTCGGGCCAGACGAGGACGCTCACATCCTGAAGGCCGCGCGGATAGAGCGCGCTGGGGCGGGCGCTCAGGGCGAGGTAATCGGTCAGGATCTGGTTCCGCCGGGGATAGGAAAACTTCTGATCCTGCGGCAGGTTGGGCTGCATGATGCGCAGGTGGACGCCGGGCACCATCGGCTGCGGCGTCCCCTGCAGGCGCACCGCGCCGAAGAGCGCCGCTCCCGCCAGCACGCTTCCGGCAAAAAGAACGATGGCGCCGCCCCGCCATCCCGGCCGCCGCAGCAGCACGGGGGTGGAAAGCAGCAGCAAAGCGAAGAAGGTGAGCCCATAGGTGCCCACCAGCACCACGCTCTGCATCAGAGTCAGGCTTTCCGCGAAGGCATAGCCGAAAGTGTTCCACGGAAAGCCCGTGAGCACGTGCCCGCGCAGCCATTCGCTCACGGTGAAGGCGAAGGCGAAGGCGGCGAGGCGCGCCGGTCCCGGCGACCACAGCAGCATGGCGACGGCCGCGCCCAGCGCCATGAACAGCGCGAGCCCCGCCGGCATGGCGACGACGGCGAACGGCAGGAGCCAGCCGAAGACATCGGCCTCCACCAGGAAGGCGGCGCCGATCCACCACAGCGAGGCGAGGAAATAGCCGAAGCCGAACCACCACCCCACCGTGGCGGCCGTCTTGAGACGCGCGCCGAGCGGCCGGACGGGTTCGCCCCGCGCTCCGTCGAGCAGCAGCACCAGAAGCGGAAAGCTCACCGCCAGAACGGGCCAGAGGCCGAACGGCGCCATGGCGAGCGCACCGAGCGCCCCGGCGGCGAAGGCTACCGCAAGACGCGCCCGGCCGGTGAGGCGCGCCACCGCCTCGAAGGCACCGCGCAGGGGCGCGAGGAGGCGCCCGGGCCGATCTCCCGCGCCGGACGGCGTTCGCCGCGCGGGGTTATTGACGTGGCGCATTTTCCATCCGCGAGCCGCTCCTCACTGCGCCGGAAGATGCGTCGGGCGGGAAGCGTCGTCCACGCCCGTCAGGCGCTGCCGGCTGCGACCGATCCCCCCGCCTCCTCCGTCTCGCAGGGCGGAATGATGCGCAATTTCTTCACCCGGCGCGGGTCGGCGTCGAGCACCTCCATGCCGTAACCGCCGGGCAAGGTGATGATCTCGCCGGCCTGCGGCACCCGCGCGGCCACCAGCACGGCGAGGCCGCCGATGGTGTCCACCTCCTCCAGCGCCTCCTCCGAGGCGAAGGCCGGGCCGAGCCGCTCCAGCACCTCCTCGAGCGGGGCGCGCGCGTCGATGATGAAGGAGCCGTCCTCCTGCGCCTGCAGCTGGGTCTGCCCGGCCTCGTCGTGCTCGTCCTCGATCTCGCCGACGATCTGCTCCACCACGTCCTCGATGGAGACGAGGCCGTCGGTGCCGCCGTATTCGTCGATGACGAGGGCGAGGTGGATATGGGTCGCCTGCATGGCCACCAGCAGGTCCGCCGGCGGCATGGAGGGCGGCACGTAGAGCAGGCGGCGGATGAGGCCGGAGCCGTCGAGGCTCTGCTCGAGATCCACCGCCGAAAGGTCGATCCGCCCGGTCTCGGCGGCGGCCGTGGTGGTCATGTGGGTGACGAGATCGCGGATGTGGATCATGCCCACCGGCTCGTCCAGCGTGTCGTCATAGACCACGAGCCGGGAATGGGCGGCGCTGGCGAAGACCTTCAGCACATCGGCCAGAGAGGTCTCCTTCTGCACCGCCACGATCTCGGCCCGCGGCACCATGATGTCGTCGAGGCCCACATCCCTCAGGTGCAGGATGTTGCGCAGCATCTTGCGCTCGGGCCCGGAAAACTCGCTCACCTCCTCGGCCGTGCTCCCCGCGTCAAGCACCTCCGCGAGGTCGGTGCGGAGCGAGCCGTGGGGCCGGAATGTACCGAGGAGGGACCGCAATCGATCGAAGAAACTCTGCGGCTCCGAGGACTGCGGGTCGGACGGCTGGTCGGTGCTGGACATGGTCTCCTTGTGGCTCGAACGTCAGCCGTCCTTCGGCAGGCCATAGGGATCGTCGATCCCGAGGCCGGCGAGGATCTGCCGTTCGAGCGCCTCCATTGTTTCGGCTTCGTCGTCGGTTTCGTGATCAAAGCCCATCAGGTGCAGCGTTCCATGGACCACGAGGTGGGCCAGATGGTCGGCCGGGGCCTTCTGTTCCTCCGCGGCTTCGCGGCGGAGAGTCTCGCAGGCAACGATGACATCGCCGAGAAGGTGCGGCAGCACACCCTCGGGCTGGTCCGCCGCGGGAAAGGACAGGACGTTGGTCGGCTTGTCGAAGCCGCGCCAGGTGCGGTTCAGCGTGCGGATGCTGGCATCGTCGGTGAGGGTGATGCTCATCTCGGCGGGCTGGGGCACCTCGCCGGCGGCGGCCAGGGCCGCGCGCGCCGCCTTTTCGGCCACCGCCTCGGCGTCGGGCAGAGCCTCCCAGCCGGAGCCTTCCACCAGCAGGTCGATCTCGACCTGTGCCGCAGCGGCCGCCCCCGGCTCCATGGAGGAACCGGACGAAACGTCGCCGCGCGCGCTCGGCGCAGGGGTCCCCGCGCTGGCCATGGTCAAGCTCCCGGTTTCGCGGCCCGCGCCGCGGCCTCGATCTTCTCATATGCGGCGACGATGCGCGCCACCAATTCGTGACGCACCACGTCCTCCGCCTTGAAATGGCAGACGCCGACGCCTTCCACCCCGTCGAGCAGCCCCACCGCCTGCGCGAGGCCCGAAACCTGCCCGGACGGAAGGTCGGTCTGGCTCGGGTCTCCCGTGATGATCATGTGGGAGTTCTCGCCGAGGCGGGTGAGGAACATCTTCATTTGCATGGAGGTGGCGTTCTGCGCCTCGTCCAGGATCACCGCGGCGTTGGAGAGGGTGCGCCCGCGCATGAAGGCGAGCGGGGCGATCTCGATCTCGCCCGACTGCAGGGCGCGCTCCACGAAGGGGCGGTCCATGAGGTCGTAAAGCGCGTCGTAGATGGGGCGCAGGTAGGGATCCACCTTGTCCTTCATGTCGCCGGGCAGGAAGCCGAGGCGCTCGCCCGCCTCCACCGCCGGGCGCGACAGGATGATGCGGTCCACCATGCGCCGTTCCAGCAGGTGCACCGCATAGGCCACCGCGATCCAGGTCTTGCCGGTGCCGGCCGGGCCGGTGCCGAACACCAGGGTATGGCGCTTGAGCGCACGGATATAGGCATCCTGCGCGGCGGTGCGGGCGCGCACCGGGCGGCGGCGGAGCTGGATCTCGTCGAAGGACTGGCGCTGCGCGGCCGGATCGAAATCGAACAGCGAGCCCTGGGAGGTCACCTCGCGGATGGCCCCGTCCACATCTCCTTGAGAGATGTCGCGGCCTTTCTTCAGCGCCTCGTAGAGATGCTCCAGCACGGCGCGGGCCTGCTCGCAGGCCTCGGCGGCGCCTTCCAGCGTCACATGGTTGCCGCGGGAATCCGCCTTCACCCCGAGCTTGCGCTCGATCAGGGCAAGGTTGCGTCCATAGTGGCCGAACAGAAGGGTGGCGAGACGGTTGTCGTCGAAGGCGAGCACCACGTGGGTGGGCGCCTCCTCGTCGGGGCTCGCCCAGGGGGCGGTCACCGCGGCGCGGGCGGGCGCGGTTGGCGCGGGAGGACGGTCGCGATCACTGCCGGATCTGCGCAAGCTCACACCTCCATGGCCGCCACGGGCTCGGCGCGGGGGAGAGACCGCTCGGAGCCTCCCGCCCCGACGGGCGCGCCCGTCAGGCTGTTCGGACCGACCTCGGTAATGGTGACGGTGAGGAGATCGCCGATGCGCGCGGGCGGATTGTTCACCACCACGCTCTGCAGATAGGGCGAACGGCCGATGAGCTGGCCCTCAAGGCGCCCCGGCTTCTCCAGCAGAATATCGAAGGTCGTGCCCCGGCAGGCCTGATCGAAGGCCGACTTGGACTCCTCCAGCGCCTTCTGGAGGATCGCGAGGCGCTCGGCCTTCACCTCCTCCGGCACCTGGGTCGCGGCCTCGGCCGCCGGCGTGCCCGGACGGGGGCTGTATTTGAACGAATAGGCGCTGGCGAAGCCGACCCGCCGCACGAGGTCCATGGTGGCCTCGAAATCCGCATCGCTCTCGCCGGGAAAGCCGACGATGAAATCCGACGACAAAGCGATGTCCGGTCGCGCCGCGCGCATCTTCTCGATGATCGCGAAATAATCCTCGCGGCCGTGCTTGCGGTTCATGGCCGCAAGGATGCGGTCGGAGCCCGACTGCACCGGCAGGTGCAGGTAGGGCATCAACTCGGGCAGGTCGCGATGGGCGGCGATGAGGGCGTCGTCCATGTCCCGCGGGTGGGAGGTGGTGTAGCGCAGGCGGTCGAGGCCCGCGATGCGCGCCACATGCTCCAGCAGCTCGGCGAGGTTCCAGGCCGCGCCGTCCGGGCCCTGGCCGTGGAAGGCATTCACGTTCTGGCCGATGAGGGTGATCTCGCGCACCCCCTGGTCCACCAGCCGCTCCGCCTCCGCGAGGATCTTCTCCACCGGACGGGAGAGTTCGGCGCCACGGGTATAGGGCACCACGCAGAAGGTGCAGAACTTGTCGCAGCCTTCCTGCACGGTGACGAAGGCGGCCGGACCGCGCTTCGCCGTCGCGGCGCGGGTGGGGGCGGGCAGATGGTCGAACTTGTCCTCGACGGGTAAGTCCGTATCCACCACCCGCTTGCCGCCCTCGGCCGCGCGCAAGAGCTCGGGCAGGCGATGATAGCTCTGGGGCCCGACCACCAGGTCCACCACCGGCGCGCGGTGCATGATCTCCGCGCCCTCGGCCTGGGCGACGCAGCCCGCCACCGCGATCATGGTGTCGGAACCTGCCGCCTGCTTGGCTTTGCGCAGGCGTCCCAGCTCCGAATAGACCTTCTCGGCGGCCTTCTCGCGGATGTGGCAGGTGTTGAGGATGACGAGATCCGCCTCGGCGGGGTTCTCCGTCTCGGTGAAGCCCTCGCGCGCCAGGGTGTCCGCCATACGCTGCGAATCGTAGACGTTCATCTGACAGCCGAAGGACTTCACATAGAGCTTACGGGGCTTTGACCGCTCGTCATGCATGTGCGTGTTCTGCCGTCCCCACCTTCGCGCATGGGCGCGACGTATTCGTGACGCCGGCTCGCATCGCCCCCGTGTGTCATCATGAGCGATCAGTCTTACTTGCAAACCGGCGTTTTGGGAACAGGCCCGTGCCCCTGAAGCGGCCATCCCGTCGTCCCTTCCGAACGGGAAAGCCCGGCCTCCCATTCGGCACGGACCATCGCGTCGGGTTCGGAGCCATGCGCCCGCTGAGCTTCGTCCGCGAACGCCTCCGCCGGGAGAAGCCGGGACAATGCCCAGACCGCCGCGCCCCGCACCAGCGGTTCGTCATCGGCGAGCAGCGGCCGCACCGCCGCGGCTAGCGCCATATCCCCGCTGTTGCCGAGGGCGATCAAGACGTTGCGCACGAAGCGGGCGCGGCCGATGCGCTTGATCGGGCTCTTGGGAAAGCGGGCGCGGAAGGCCGCATCGTCGAGGGCCAGAAGCTCCACGAGATCCGGCGCCGCGTTCTCCGCCCGCGCGGCGAGCTTCGCCTCCGCGCCGGCCCGCGCGAACTTGTTCCACGGGCACACCGCGAGGCAATCGTCGCAGCCATAGATGCGGTTGCCCATCAGCGGGCGCAGCTCGCGCGGAACCGGCCCCTTGTGCTCGATGGTGAGGTAGGAGATGCAGCGCCGCGCATCCAATTGATAAGGCGCGGGAAACGCCGCCGTTGGGCAGGCATCGAGGCAGGCGCGGCAGGAGCCGCAATGGTCCTTCTCCGGCGCGCTTTCCGGCAGCTCCAGCGTGGTGGCGATGGCGCCGAGGAACAGCCAGGAGCCGAAGTCGCGCGAGACGAGGTTGGTGTGCTTGCCCTGCCAGCCGAGCCCGGCGGCCGCCGCCAGCGGCTTTTCCATGAGCGGGGCGGTATCGACGAACACCTTCACGTCGCCCGAGCCGGCCGCCGCGAGCAGGCCCCGGGCGATGCGCTTCAGGCGCGGCTTGATGACGTCGTGATAATCCTCGGCGCGGGCGTAGACCGAGATGGCGGCCTTGCCGGCGTGGCGCAGCGCCGCCAGCGGATCGCTTGTCGGCCCGTAATTCAGCCCCAGCAGGATGAGGCTCCTCACCTCCGGCCAGAGCACCCGCGGGTCGCGCCGCCGGTCCAGATGCTCCGCCATCCACCCCATGTCGCCGTAGAGGCCTCCGGCCACCCACCGGGCGAGGCTGTCGCCGGCCCCGGCCACGCTGTCGGGCCGGGCGATGCCCAGGACGCCGAAGCCCTCCGCGGCAGCCAGCCGCGCCAGCGTGCCCACGAGGGCAGCGCCAGCGTCAGGGGCCGGTTCGTTCAGAAATCGAGGTCCGCGTAGGTCTGGGACGGCGGCATCCCCGGGATGCTCTCGGTCAGCAGGGCGCGGAACGACGGGCGCGACTTCACCCGCGCGTACCACTCCCGTGCGCCCTCGTCCTCGTCCCACGGCACGTCGCCCAGATAGTCCGCCACGGAGAGATGGGCCGCCGCCGCCAGATCCGCCTGGCTGAAGCGGGTGCCCGCCAGCCAGTTCCGCGAGCGGGCAAGCCATCCGATGTATTTCAGATGATAGCGCAGATTGCCCTTGGCCATGCGCAGCGCCTGGGTGTCCGGCGGCCCGCCGCCCTGCTCGCGGTTCATGTAGCGCTTGTAGATGCGCTCGCGCACCAAAGGCTCGGTGGCCTCCACGAACATCTTCTCATGGAACCAGGCCATGAGGCGGCGCACCTCCACCCGGCCGAGCGGATCCTCCGGCAGAAGCCGGCTCGCGCCCAGGGCGAGGCCGCGCGTCTCGTCGAGATATTCGGCGATGATGCCGGCGCCGGGCACCGAGGGCGCCTGCGCCTCCACGATCACCGGCGTCTCGCCCGAGGGATTGAGGGCGAGGAACTCGAGGCGGCGTTCCCAGACCCGCTCCTCGATGAGGACCGGCTCCAGCCCGTATTCGGACAGGAGCAGGCGGACAAAGCGGGAATGGGGGCAGAAAGGATGGTGATGCAGATCCATGGCGGCAAATTCGCCGGGGCGTTGGGATGGGGCGGCAATCTCCCGGCGCCTTCCTGTTTAGGCCGCCATTTCTTTCCGTTTGGTTCCCTTTTCCGGCATTCCGGCACCGCAAGGGGCGAATGCGCCCCCATACCGCCGGCAAAGCCGCCGGCTGTGGCGGAGGAGACACAGGCGGGACGCAAAGTGCCGCGCTGACGTTACGCCCCTGCCCCCGCGCGAGGTGTTCTCGTTGCACCTGCGAAGGCGAGCGAAGAGGATGGCGCCCGCGCGATTCCCACCCAGGATTAAGCCCTCATGACATCCGCCAACACCCTCGGCGACATGCTCGAAGCCCTCGTCCTCGGCCTGCTGGAGGGCCTGACGGAATTCATCCCAGTTTCCTCTACCGCGCATCTCCTGCTGGCGGGACACTTCCTCGGCTTCCAGAGCACCGGCCGCACCTTCGAGGTGCTGATCCAGCTCGGCGCGGTGCTGGCCATCCTCACCGTCTATTTCCAGCGCTTCCTGCATGTGGCGCAGCAGCTGCCCACCAATCCGGGGGCGCGGCGCTTCGTGATGGGCATCATCATCGCCTTCCTGCCGGCGGCGGTGATCGGCTCGCTGGCCCATGGCTTCATCAAGGACGTGCTGTTCGAGACGCCGGTGCTGATCTGCATCATGCTGATCCTCGGCGGCATCGTGCTGCTGTTCATGGACCGGATCATCCCCGCCGTCCCGACCTACAACAACGCCATGGGCTATCCGCCCCTGCTGGCGCTGAAGATCGGCTTCTGCCAGTGCCTCGCCATGATCCCCGGCGTGTCGCGCTCGGGCTCCACCATCGTCGGCGCCATGCTGCTCGGGGCGGACAAGAGGTCGGCGGCGGAATTCTCCTTCTTCCTCGCCTTGCCGACCATGCTCGGCGCCTTCGTCTACGACCTCTACAAGAACCGCAACGCGCTCTCGTTCGACGACGGGCTGCTCATCGCCATCGGCTTCGTGGCGGCGTTCTGCGCGGCGGTGGTGGTGGTGCGCACCCTGCTCGATTTCGTCGGCAAGCACGGCTATGCGCCGTTCGGCTGGTGGCGCATCGTGGTCGGTGTCGCCGGCCTCATCGGCCTCGCCCTGGTGCACTGAGCACCGCAGGCGGGAGGGGCGAGGCCGGAAGCCTTGCCCCACCGATCGGTGCGGTCCGGCACGGATCAGAAGTCGGTGGCGATGCCGCCCACCTCCCAATCGCCGTAGCGCACCGGCTCCGGGCCATCGCGCCCATTGATCTCGCGGGGCAGGTCCTTCTTCGCCGCATCGGCGGCCTTCCGCCGTTCCTCGGCTTCGGCCAAGGCGCGCTTGGCGGCCTCGCTCAGGGGCTTGCGTTCCGGTTCCGGCGCGTCGTCCGCCATCGAAAATTCCCTTCCTTCGCGCCCTGGCATCTCCCGCCGGGCGGATCGGATCCTTGCCGCTTCAAGGGAAGCGTGCTAGCGGACCCGGCGCCCATTTGGGCTCATCCCTTTCAAGCTTGCAACACATGGAGAGGCGCATGGCGACGCAGAATGGCGGCCCGGATCCCAGCAAGGTGCCGTCGCTGAACGTGCTCGTGCAGTACACCAAGGATTTCTCGTTCGAGAATCCCAATGCGCCGCGCTCCCTCGCCCCGCCCCAGGGCCAGCCCGACATCAACATCCACGTCAACGTCAATGCCCGGCCGATGCCCGGCGTGGACGGCGATTTCGAGGTGGAGCTGAAGATCGACGGCGGCGCGAAGGCCGGTGACGACACCCTGTTCGCCTTCGACATCACCTATGGCGGCATCTTCCGCATCCGCAACATTCCGGAACAGAGCATCCAGCCTCTGATCCTCATCGAATGCCCGCGCATCCTCTTCCCCTTCGTGCGGCAGATCATTGCCGACGCGGTGCGCAACGGCGGCTTCCCGCCGCTGATGATCGATCCCATCGATTTCGCCGGCCTCTACCAGCAGCGCATGCAGGCGGAAGCCGAGAAGGCCGGCGCCGGCCAGGCCTGACGCATCGCCGCCTCGAACCCGAGGCCGGCGGACAAAAGAAAAGGGCAGCTTCCCGTCGCATCGACGCCGAAGCTGCCCTTTTTCGTTTCCGGACCGATTGCCGCGCGGCGCCGAACGCGGCGTTCGCGACCAGGCGCCGCGACCGGCCTCAGGTGTTCATGGAATCGAAGAAATCCCCGTTGGTCTTGGTCTGCCGGAGCTTGTCGAGCAGGAACTCGATGGCGTCCACCGTGCCCATGGGGTTCAGGATGCGCCGCAGCACATACATCTTCTTGAGCGTGTCGGCCGGAACCAGCAGCTCTTCCTTGCGGGTGCCGGAGCGGGTGATGTCGAGGGCCGGGAACACGCGCTTGTCGGAGACCTTGCGGTCCAGGATGATCTCCGAATTGCCGGTGCCCTTGAACTCCTCGAAGATCACCTCGTCCATGCGCGAGCCGGTGTCGATCAGCGCCGTGGCGATGATGGTCAGCGAGCCGCCTTCCTCGATGTTGCGCGCCGCGCCGAAGAAGCGCTTAGGCCGCTGCAGGGCGTTGGCGTCCACGCCGCCGGTGAGCACCTTGCCGGAGGACGGCACCACGGTATTGTAGGCGCGCCCCAGGCGGGTGATGGAATCGAGCAGGATCACCACGTCGCGCCCGTGCTCCACGAGGCGCTTGGCCTTCTCGATCACCATCTCGGCGACCTGCACGTGGCGCGAGGCCGGCTCGTCGAAGGTGGAAGAGACCACCTCGCCCTTCACCGAGCGCTGCATGTCGGTCACTTCCTCCGGCCGCTCGTCGATGAGCAGCACGATGAGGAAGCATTCCGGGTGATTGGCGGTGATGGACTTGGCGATGTTCTGCAGCAGCACCGTCTTGCCGGTGCGCGGCGGCGCCACGATGAGGCCGCGCTGGCCCTTGCCGATGGGCGCCACGATATCGATGATCCGCGGCGAGAAATCCTTCTTGGACCCGGCCGGCTCGTCATGCTCCAGCTTCAGGCGCTCGTCGGGATAAAGCGGCGTCAGATTGTCGAAATTAATCTTGTGGCGGGTCTTCTCGGGGTCTTCGAAATTGATCGTGTTGACCTTGAGCAGGGCGAAATAGCGCTCGCCTTCCTTGGGCGAGCGGATCTGCCCTTCCACCGTGTCGCCGGTTCTGAGACCGAAGCGGCGGATCTGCGAGGGGGAGACATAGATGTCGTCCGGCCCGGGCAGATAGTTCGCCTCGGGCGAGCGCAGGAAGCCGAAGCCGTCCTGCAGCACCTCGACGACGCCCTCGCCGATGATCTCGGTCTCGCTGAGGGCAAGCTGCTTCAGGATGGCGAACATGAGCTCCTGCTTGCGCAACGTGCTCGCGTTTTCCACCTCGTTTTCCTCGGCGAAGGCCAGAAGTTCGACGGGGGTCTTGGATTTGAGGTCTTGAAGTTTCACTTCCCGCATAAGGGAAAGCCTCGATACTGATGGGATGAGCCCTCTGGGACCGGATCGATCGCGACGGGCTGGATGGGTGGGGGAATCGCAGGTCTTCAGGCGAGCTTGGGCGAAGAAGGCTCACCTGACACGCCGGACAGGTCCATGCGGACCCGAACCATGAAGAGCGTGTTCGCCTGCGTTGAGGAAAGCGCGATCACCATAGCAGGCGGAAAAAGCCGCGCAAGCCCTCGGCCGGCGCAAAACTCGATCAAAACGGTTTGAGCACGACGAGAAGCACAATACCGATCATCAGAAGGGTCGGCACCTCGTTGGCGATGCGAAAGAAGCGCTGGGATTTGCCGTTGGCGTCCGCCGCGAAGTCCCGCACCCAACGGGCCAGGACCCCGTGAAAGGCGGAAAGCAGAATCACCAGCGTCAGCTTCATGTGGAACCAGGGCGCGCTGAACCAGCCCCCCGCATAAGCGAGATAAAGGCCGGCCAGCCAGGTCACCGCCATGGCCGGCGTCGCGATGGCCTTGAGCAGGCGCCGCTCCATGACCTTGAAGGTCTCCGACTGCGCCGAGCCGGCTTCCGCAGTGCAGTGATAGACCAGGAGCCGCGGCAGATAGAGCAATGCCGCCATCCAGGAAATCACCGCCAGGATGTGCAGCGCCTTGATCCACTCATAGAGCATGAAATCTCTCCAGGCCCATGGTCATGCTTGGAATTCCGAGAGCTTGCTCACAGCTTCTCACGGACCTTTTCCACAAGGCGCTCCACATGGGCGATGGGGGTCTCGGGCTTGATGCCGTGGCCAAGATTGAAGATATGCCGCGCTCCGGCCAAGTCCTCACGGATGCGGCCGATCTCCGCATCGAGGGCGGCTCCGCCGGCGATCAGGCAGAGCGGGTCGAGATTGCCCTGCAGCGCCACCCTGGTGCCGAAGCGGCGCGCCAGGGCGACCCGGTCGGCGGTCCAGTCGAGGCCGATGCCGTCCACGCCCGTCGCCACGATCTTCTCCAGGCCCTCCAGGCTCGCGCCCTTGGGAAACGCGATGATGCGGACCTTGGGATACGCGGCCTTCAAGGCGGAGACGATCCGCCCCAGCGGGCCGACGCACCAGCGCTCGAAGGAACGCGGATCGAGCACGCCCGCCCAGGTATCGAAGATCTGCACCGCATCGGCGCCCGCCGCCACCTGGCCCTTCAGATGGGCGATGGAGGCCTCCACCAGATGGTCGATAAGCCGGGCGAAGGTTTCCTCCTCGCGCAGCGCCAGCAGCCGGGCTGGGGCCTGATCGTCGGTGCCCTGGCCGGCCACCATGTAGGTCGCCACGGTCCAGGGCGCGCCGCAGAAGCCGATGAGGCCGACCTCCCGCGGCAGCGCCGCCTTCACCTGCGAGATCGCCGCATAGACCGGCTCCACCCGCGCCGGATTGAGGGTGTCCGGCAAAGCGGCGATGGCGGCGGCATCCGCCACCGGCCTGAGGCGCGGGCCTTCGCCGGCGGCAAAGGAAAGGTCCACCCCCAGCGCATGGGGCACCACCAGAATGTCGGAGAAGATGATGGCCGCATCGAAACCGAAGCGCCGGATCGGCTGGAGGGTCACCTCGGCGGCAAGCGCGGGCGTGTAGCACAGGGTGAGGAAATCCCCGGCCGTCTCCCGCACCTGTCGATACTCGGGCAGATAGCGTCCGGCCTGCCGCATCATCCAGAGCGGCGGCGGATCGAGCAGTGCGCCATCGAGAACCGAGAGGAAAGGCGAAGGGCTCGCCGGGGGCAGGTTCATCCCGTGCCGTCCATCAAAGAGAGAGATTTAAAGAACGGAGTCTTTAGAGTCTTAACGGTTGATTAACCATTCGCCGCGCCGTCGACAACCGATCCACAGATCCGCACCGTCAGCTAAGGCCACTTACCGCGTTTGCGAACGCCCGCAGACAAAGGTTAATAAAGGGTAAACAGGGTTAACGGCGCGGCTGTTCACAGCCGCCCACATAGGCCCGGTGGAATCCATCCACGGGGGCGGACATGTGGATGGAAAAGCGGCTTCTCCCCAGGTTGGCCTTGCGTGCGGGTAAAGAGCATGGCTTCTTCAATGCCCTTCCACAGGAGCGGTGGATAATCGTGACCTCTGCGAGTCCCTCCCCGCCGAAAGCGCCGAGCGAGAGCTATTTCCACCTGCATCTGGTGTCCGATGCCACCGGCGAGACGCTGATCAATGTGGGGCGGGCGGCCTGTGCCCAATATGCCAATGTCCTGCCCATCGAGCATGTCTATCCCCTGGTGCGCACCATGAAGCAGCTCGACCGGGTGCTCTCGGAGATCGAGAGCAATCCCGGCATCGTGCTCTACACCTTGGTGGACAAGGAGATCCGCGAGCATCTGAAGGGCCGCTGCCGTGAGCTGGGCGTGCCCTTCATGTCGGTGCTCGCGCCGGTGGTGCAGTTGTTCCAGTCCTATCTCGGCGGTGAGCCGACGCCGCGCATCGGCGGGCAGCATTCCCTCGACGCCCATTATTTCAAGCGCATCGACGCTCTGAACTTCACCGTCATGCATGACGACGGGCACATGACCGAGGACCTCGACCAGGCGGACGTGGTGCTGCTGGGCGTGTCGCGCACCTCGAAGACGCCCACCTCGATCTACCTCGCCAATCGCGGGATCAAGACGGCGAACATTCCCCTCGTGCCCAACGTGCGCCTGCCGCCGAACCTGGAGAAGCTGAAGAAGCCGCTCGTCGTCGGCCTCGTGGCGACGCCGGAGCGCATCGTCGAGATCCGCCAGAACCGCTTGCTCGGGCTCAATGCGCTGAATTCCAGCTCGTCCTACGTGGATCGCGATGCGGTCTCGGACGAGATCGCCTTTTCCCGTCGCCTGTGTGCCCGCAACGGCTGGCCGCTCATCGATGTGACGCGCCGGTCCATCGAGGAAACGGCGGCCTCCATCGTCGCCCTGTTGTCGGAACGGCGCCGCCGCGCCATCGCCGAGACCTGAGACAAGGACCATGAGCTTGTGGTTGGATGAACAGCCCCTCGTGCTCGCCTCGAAGAGCATGACCCGACTGAGCCTCCTGGTGCATGCCGGCGTTCCGGTGGAGACGGTGGCGGTGGATGTGGACGAGCGGGCGCTGGAGCAGGCCGCGGACGACCACGACCCGAAGCATATCGCCGCCTTTCTCGCGCGGGAGAAAGCGCTGAAGGGCTCGGAGGCGGCGGCGGGCCGCATGGTGGTGGGGGCGGATCAGACCCTCGCGCTCGGCCCCGATATCTTCCACAAGCCGCAGAGCGTCGAAGCCGCCCGGGCCCAGCTTGAGCAGCTCTCCGGCCAGACCCATGCGTTGCATTCCGCGGTGTGCGTGGTGCGCAACGGCGAAGTGCTGTTCGAGACCGTGGTGAGCGCCTTTCTCACCATGCGGCCTTTGAGCGAGGCGGCGCTGAACGCTTATATCGCCGCGGCCGGGCAGCGCGTGCTCACGTCGGTGGGGGCCTATCAGCTCGAATCGGTGGGGGTCCACCTCTTCACCCGCATCGAAGGCGATCACTTCACCATTCTCGGGCTGCCGCTGCTGCCGCTGCTCGCCTTCTTCCGAGATATCGAGCTGATCCCGTGACGGTGCGCGTCTGCATCACCGGGCATCCGGTGACCTATTCGCGCTCCCCCATGCTGCACGGCTTCTGGCTGAAGACCTACGGCATCGACGGATTCTACGGGAGCGAGGATGTGCCGCCCGAGACCGCGGCGGATTTCTACCGCAGCCTTGCGGCGCGTGGCTATGCCGGCTGCAACGTCACCGCGCCCAACAAGGAGATCGCCTTCTCGGTGCTGGACGAGGCGGACCCTTCCGCCGTCGCGCTCGGGGCGGCCAACACCTTGTGGCTGGACGGCGGGAAGCTCTTCGGTGCGAACACGGACGGCGCCGGCTTCCTGGCGTCGCTCGATGCCGGGGCACCGGGCTGGCAGGGCGAGGGCGTCGCGCTGGTGCTCGGGGCGGGAGGCGCCTCGCGGGCGGTGGTGCATGCGCTGGTCGCCCGCGGCCTCGACAAGGTCTATCTCGCCAATCGCACCCTCGCGCGGGCCGAGGCGCTGGCGGCGCAGTTCGGTCCCAAGGTGATGCCGCTCCCCTGGGAGGACATGCCCGGGCATCTCGCCGAGGCCGACCTTCTGGTGAACGCCACCTCGCTCGGCATGAAGGGCAAGGAGCCGCTCGAGATCGACCTCTCGGGCGTCAAGCGCGACGCGGTGGTGACGGACATCGTCTATGTGCCGCTCACCACGCCGTTTCTTCGCATCGCGGCGGCGCGCGGCCTGCGCACCGTGGACGGTCTCGGCATGCTGCTGCACCAGGGCGTTCCGGGATTTCAGCGCTGGTTCGGAGTGCGGCCGGAGGTGACGGAGGATCTGAGGGCGCTCATCGTCGCCGACCTCCGGGCCAAGGGCCAGCTCGAAGCCTGAACGGGGAAGAAGATGTGGATCGTCGGCCTCACGGGCTCCATCGGCATGGGCAAATCGGCCACGGCGGCGATGTTCCGCGAGCTGGGCGTGCCGGTGCATGATGCCGACGCGGCCGTGCATCGGCTTTATCGGGGTGCGGCGGTGGGTCCGGTGGAAGCGGCCTTTCCCGGCGTGGCGAAGGACGGGATGATCGACCGCACGGCGCTGGGCGCGCGCGTACTGAACGATGCGGAAGCGATGGCGCGCCTGGAGGCCATCGTCCATCCCTTGGTGCATCAGGAGAAGGAGGCGTTCCTCGCCGCGGCGCGGGATCGGGGCTTCCGCCTTGTGGTGCTCGACATTCCGCTGCTGTTCGAAGGCAGCGCCTGGCGCACGGCGGACGCGGTGGCGGTGGTGAGCGCCAATGCGTCCATTCAGCGCGAGCGCGTTCTGGCGCGTCCGGGGATGACGGAGGAGAAATTCCGCGCCATCCTCGACAAGCAGATGCCTGATGCGGAGAAGCGTCGGCGCGCCCATTTCGTCATCGACACGGGCCGCGGGTTCGAGGCGGCGCGCCACCAGGTGGACGGCGTGGTGCGCGCGCTCGCCGGGCCGGGCCGGAGCTGAGGAGAGGCAGATGCGGGAGATCGTGCTCGACACGGAGACCACGGGCCTCGACGCCAACAATGGCGACCGGGTGGTGGAGATCGGCTGCGTGGAGATGATCAACCGCATCCTCACGGGCAACGTCTTCCACGTCTATATCAATCCGGAACGGTCCATGCCGGCCGAGGCGTTCGCGGTGCACGGCCTCTCCACGGAATTTCTTTCCGACAAGCCGCGTTTTGTGGAAGTGGCCGACGAATTTCTTGGTTTCATCGGCGAAGATACGCTGGTCATCCACAATGCGGCGTTCGACATCGGCTTCCTGAATGCCGAGCTCGACCGCTGCGGGCGCGGCACCATCGCCCGCGATCGGGTGGTGGACACGCTGGCGCTCGCCCGCCGCAAGCATCCCGGTGCGTCCGCCCGCCTCGACGATCTGATGAACCGCTATGGCATCGACTCGTCCCGCCGCGTGAAGCACGGCGCGCTGCTTGATGCGGAGCTCCTCGCCGAAGTCTATGGCGAACTGCTCGGCGGCCGTCAGGCCATGCTGGTCGGCCTCGTGGAGGAGGCGGCCGAGGCGCCCCGCCTCGTCGCGCCGGTCCAGCTTCAGGCGAAGGCCCGGCCCGCGCCGCTCGCCTCGCGCCTGACGGCGGCGGAGGCGGAAGCCCATGCCGCGTTCGTGGCAGGTCTCGGCGACAAGGCCCTCTGGCGGACCTATGGCGAGGACGCGCGGGACGAAAACCCGGCCTGAAGATTTTTCCGTTTGCAAGGGTTAACGGACGATACAACCCGCATACAACCGAAAAAACGGCATCCTCAGAAATGGGCGATGGCGGCCGATTGTCGTCCTTTCCGATGGTCCGCATCATCCAAAGGAGAACGGCCGCCAGAGACGCTCTCAGGCGATTTGAGGGGCGGTGAGCTTTCCGCCCCTCACGCGGGGCGTCCTCACCCGGCCATGGCCGCCACGGCATCCACCAGCGCGGCCGGATCGGCTACCGGCAGCGAGCAGCGCTCTCCCACGCACACGAAAGCGGCTCCCTCGGGCGGGGCAGCGGCGATGCGGGCGGCGATCACGCTGCCCTCGGCCACCTCGGCCGCTTCCGGCGCGCGCACCACGACGCGGCTGAGGAAGGGAATGGCGAGGGCGGCCGCGGCGAACGCCTCCTTCCTCTCCCCCGTCACCACGATTTCGGCGAGGCGCAGGCGGGTGTCGAGGGCGTTGAGGAAGGCGCCATGGCTCAGCACGTTCTTGGCCGCGGCGCCGGAGAGGCCCGTCAGGATGCGATCGGCGCGGGCCCGCAGCGCATCGTCGCCCACCAGCGCCGACAGGCGCACGAGGGCGTCCGCCGCCACCGCATTATAGTTCGGCACGGCCTCGTCATGGGTCCAGAACGGCCGCACGATGAGCGCGTCGCCGTCGTCGGCGGTCAGGAAATAGCCGCCCGTCGCAGGATCGCGATGGTGCGCTTCGAGCTGCTCCAGGAAGGCCTGGGCAGCCTCGAAGGGAGCCCGCGCGCCGGTCGCCTCATGCAGCGCGATGCCGGCGCGGGCCATGGCCGCGAGGTCCGAGGCGAGGCCCGGCAGCACCAGCTTGCCCGCGCAATAGGAATGGCCGAGGCGCCCGTCCTTCACCATGTGCGACAGCACGACATCGAATGCCTGGCGGGCCAGCGCGATCCACTCCGCCTCGTCCAGATAGGCGCCGGCGCGGGCCAGCGCGGCGATCATCAGCCCGTTCCAGTCCGCCAGAACCTTGTCGTCGCGGCCCGGCCGCACCCGCTTGGCCCGCGCCTCCAGCAGCTTTTCGCGCAAGGGCGCAAGGCGGGCCTCGTCGTCGGCGCTGATCTCGCCGGCATCGGTGCGGTTGAGGATGGAGCCCTCCTCCCAGTTTCCGGGCGGCGTCACGTCATAGAGGCGGCAGAAGAAGGCGCCGTCCTCGGCGCCCAGCAGCGCCATCACCTCCTTGTAGCCCCAGATGTAGAAGCGGCCCTCATGGCCCTCGCTGTCGGCATCGAGGCTGGCGGCGAAGGCGCCTTCCGCGCTCATCATCTCGCGCTTCAGCCAGCCGACCGTCTCCCGTGCGCGGGCGAGGAAGAGCGGCTTGCCCGTCTCCTTGTAGGCCAGCGCGAGCAGCTCCAGGAGCTGGGCATTGTCGTAGAGCATCTTCTCGAAGTGGGGCACGAACCAGATCTCGTCCACCGAATAGCGGGCAAAGCCGCCACCGAGATGGTCGTAGATGCCGCCTTCGCTCATCCGGTCGAGGGTGAGGAGCGGCACCGCCTTGAGCCCGGCATCCCGGGTTTGCTCGGACGCCCGCCACAGCAGTTCGAGCAGGCTCGACTGGGGAAATTTCGGCGCGCCCTTGAGGCCGCCGGACACCGGATCGAACGCCTTGATGATGTTCCGCGCCGATTCGGCGAGGTCGTCGAGGCTGATGGCGACGCCCTCCGTGGGCTGCGCGAGCTTCTTGAGGCCGGCGGTGATCACCTCCTTGTTGTTGGCGATCTGGTCCGGCTTCTCGTTGAACGCCTGCGAGACCTGCTGGAGCACGTCGGTGAATCCGGGCCGGCCGTAGCTGGCGGTGGGCGGAAAATAGGTGCCGCCCCAGAACGGCGCGCCGTCGGGATCGAGGAACATGGTGAGCGGCCAGCCGCCGCGCTGGCCGAGCTGCTGGAGCGCGCTCATGTAGATCTGGTCGATGTCGGGCCGCTCCTCCCGATCCACCTTGATATTCACGAACAGGCGGTTCATCACCGCCGCCACATCCGCATTCTCGAAGCTCTCGTGGGCCATCACGTGGCACCAGTGGCAGGCGGCGTAGCCGACCGAGAGCAGGATCGGCTTGTTCTCGCGCCTGGCCTCGGCGAAAGCCTCCGGCCCCCAGGCCCACCAATGGACCGGATTGTCCTTATGCTGCAGAAGATAGGGGCTGGTCTCGGCGGCGAGGCGGTTGGTGCTCATGAAGGAAAATCCCTTGGCTTCAAATGTCGGCCGCCATCGCGGGCGGGAAAATACGGGGCTGGAAAGACGGAGCGGCAATGGCGCGATTGTCCGGCACAATGGCGCGCCGCGCAATCGCCCGGCAATGCCGCCGGCGGGAACGCCTTAAGGTTAACGCGAGGCCGGTGATGAACGCCGCGGATACGATCTTTGCGCTGTCGTCGGGCCGGCTGCCGAGCGGCGTTGCGGTGGTGCGCATCTCGGGGCCAGAGGCGGCGGCGGCGGGCCGCGCCCTTGCCGGCGCCCTGCCTGCGCCCCGGATAGCGCGCTTCGGCGCCATCCGTCACCCGGTCACTGGCGAACCGCTGGATCGCGGTCTGGTGCTGTTCTTTCCCGGCCCCGCCAGCGCCACGGGCGAGGATGTGGTGGAGCTGCACCTGCACGGCGGGCGCGCCGTGGTGGCGGCGGTGCTGCGCGCCCTGTCCGGCCTGCCGGGATTGCGCCCGGCGGATGCCGGCGACTTCACCCGGCGTGCCCATGCCAGCGGCAAGATGGATCTGCCCGAGGTGGAGGGCCTCGCCGATCTCATCGCCGCGGAGACCGAGGCGCAGCGCCGGCAGGCGCTTCTGGCGGCGTCCGGGGGCTTGTCGAAGGAGGCGGCGCGTTGGCGGGAGGCGCTTGTCGGCGCGCTCAGCGTGGTGGAGGCCGCCATCGACTTCTCCGACGAGGGCGATGTTCCCGAGGATCTCAGCGATCTGGCGACCGCGCGGATCGGGGCGCTGCATGGCGAGCTGGTGCAGGCGCTTTCCCGGGCCGGCCGCGGGGAGCGGGTGCGCGAGGGTCTGGTGATCGCCATCGCCGGACCGCCCAATGCGGGCAAGTCCACCTTGCTGAACGCGCTCGCGGGGCGTGAGGCAGCCATCGTCTCCGAGGTTCCCGGCACCACGCGGGATGTCCTTGAGGTGCATCTGGATCTCGCCGGCCAGGCGGTGACGCTGCTCGATACCGCGGGCCTGCGCGAGACGGCCGATGCGGTGGAAGCCGAAGGCGTGCGCCGCGCCCGGGCGCGTGCCGAGGCCGCGGATCTGGTGCTCTGGCTCGCCGAGGACGGCGCGCCGCCGCCGGCCGCCTTCGCCCAGGCGGTGAAGGTGCGCACCAAGGCGGATCTCGCGGCGCCTTCCTCCGGTCCCTCCGACGGCTGGCTGGCGATTTCCGCCACCGCCGGACACGGCATGGACGAGCTTCTGCGCCGGCTGGAGGCGGAGGCCGAGGCACGTGCAGGCGGCGAGCCGGCGCTGATCGTCCGTGAGCGGCAGCGGCGGGCGGTGGAGGACGCGGCCGCCCATCTGGAGCGTGCGCTGGCTCTCTCCGGGCAGGCGCAGGACGACCTGCAGGCCGAGGAACTGCGGCTCGCGGCCCGCGCCCTCGACCGCCTGCTTGGCCGCATCGACGTGGAGGACGTGCTGGACGCGCTGTTCCGCAGCTTCTGCATCGGCAAATAGTGGCGATGTTTCACGTGAAACATTGCCCGGGGAGGAATGCCGGCGTTCGAACGGCCCTGCTCCTCTCCATCCTTATATTTCAATGCCTTCCGCCAGATGGTCGGGCAAGCTCTGTGCCCGAGGGGCGATGACCCGCGGCCCGAGCCTTGACGTCACCCGAAAGCGGATGTTCTTCGAGGTCCCATGACGCGGCAGGCGCCGCCCGGACCGGATCGATGATGTCGAGTTCTCCACTTTCCCCCTGCGACGTGGTCGTCGTCGGCGGGGGCCATGCCGGATGCGAAGCGGCCGCCGTCGCGGCGCGGCTCGGCGCGCACACGGTGCTGCTCACCCATTCCGCCGCCACCATCGGCGCCATGTCCTGCAATCCTGCCATCGGCGGTCTCGGCAAGGGCCATCTGGTGCGGGAGATCGACGCGCTCGACGGCCTGATGGGGCGGGTGGCCGATGAAGGCGGCATCCAGTTCCGCGTGCTCAACCGCCGCAAGGGCCCAGCAGTGCGCGGCCCCCGCGCGCAGGCCGACCGCAAGCTCTATGCCCACGCGATGCAGCGCGCCCTCGCCGCGCAGGAAAACCTCGTCATCGTCGAGGGCGAGGCCGATGACCTGCTGGTCGGCGACGGGCGGGTCGTCGGCGTGGTTCTCGCCGATGGGCGGGAGATATCCTGCGGCGCGGTGGTGCTCACCACCGGCACCTTTCTCAACGGCCTCATCCACATGGGCGAGGAGAGCTTTCCGGCCGGGCGCATCGGCGAGAAGCCGGCGCTCGGCCTGTCGCCCGCCCTCGCCCGGCTCGGCCTCGCGCTGGGGCGGCTGAAGACCGGCACGCCGCCGCGGCTCGATGGCCGGACGATCGACTGGGCGTCCCTGGAGATGCAGGCGGGCGACGACGAGCCCGAGCCCTTTTCCGCGCTGACGGAGCGGCTGCCCAATCCGCAGGTCGCGTGCGGCATCACCCGCACCACGCCCGCCACCCATGAGGTGATCCGGGCCAACCTTTCCCGTTCGGCCATGTATTCCGGGCGCATCGCCAGCACGGGGCCGCGCTATTGCCCCTCCATCGAGGACAAGATCGTCCGCTTCGGCGATCGTGACGGGCACCAGATTTTCCTGGAGCCCGAGGGGCTGGACGACCACACCGTCTATCCCAATGGCATGTCCACCTCCCTGCCCGCCGATGTGCAGCGCGCTTTGCTCGCCACCATCCCGGGGCTGGAGCGCGTCGCAGTGCTGCGGCCGGGCTACGCCATCGAATATGACCATGTGGATCCGCGGGAGCTGGACCCGACGCTGGAGGTGAGGCGCGTCCGCGGCCTCTTCCTTGCCGGCCAGATCAACGGCACGACGGGCTATGAGGAAGCCGGCGCCCAGGGCCTGCTCGGGGGCCTCAATGCGGTGCGGCGGGCCGGCGGTGGCGACGGCATCGTGCTGGACCGCGCTGAGGCCTATCTCGGGGTGATGGTGGATGATCTGGTCACCCGCGGGGTGAGCGAGCCCTATCGCATGTTCACCTCCCGCGCCGAATATCGCCTGACGCTGCGCGCCGACAATGCGGACCAGCGCCTCACCGCGCGGGGGCAGGCGCTGGGCATCGTGGGCAGTGTGCGCTCGGCGCACTTCGGCCGGCGGATGGCGGCGCTCGATGGGGCGCGCAGCCTCGCCCGGCGGCTCAGCGTCACGCCGACGGAAGCCGCGCGCCACGGCCTTGCGGTGAACCGCGACGGCCAGCGGCGCACCGCCTTCGAGCTGCTGGCCTATCCCGATCTGGACGTGGCGCGGCTCGCCGCCATCTGGCCGGAGCTGGGACATTTGCCCGCGGGGGTGGCCGCGCAGCTCGAGATCGATGCCAAGTATGCGGTCTATCTGGAGCGGCAGGCGGCGGACATCGCGGTGCTGCGGCGGGATGAGGATCTCGCCTTGCCGGAAGACCTCCCTTATGCGGATCTGCCGGGTCTTTCCAACGAGCTGAAGCAGCGGCTGGCGCGCGTCCGGCCCCGCTCGGTGGGTCAGGCGGGGCGCATGGAGGGGATGACTCCGGCGGCGCTCGCGCTCCTCGCGACTCACGCCCGGCGCGCGGGCCGGGAGAGCGGCGCGCGATGAGCGCCGCCCAATACCGCGCTGGCCGACGGCACGCCGGCTCGGGGATGTGGATGACGGGGACAGGCTCGCAAAGACCGGCGGGATGCGCCGCTGGCGCGCGCCGCTTTCCGGGAGAGGGCTGGCACGGGGCAGAAACATGAAGGCTGACGCAGCAGGCAGGGACTGGGCCGCGGCCCATGTTTCACGTGAAACATTTGCCCGGCTCGAAGCCATCGCCGATCTGCTCGTCAAATGGCAGAAGACCATCAATCTGGTGGCGCCCGCCAGCGTGCCGGACCTCTGGACGCGGCACATCGCGGACTCTTTGCAATTGATCAACCATGTTCCGAAAAATATCCGCCGCTGGGTGGATCTCGGCTCCGGTGGCGGATTTCCGGGCCTCGTGGTGGCGGCGGTGCTCGCCGATCGCGAGGGCGCGCAGGTCCATCTCGTCGAGAGCGACAGTCGCAAGGCGGCGTTTCTGCGGGAGGCGGCGCGGCTGGTGCGCCTGCCCGTCACGGTCCATGCGGCGCGGATCGAGGCGGTGGCCGAGACGCTCGCGCCGGGCACCGAGGTGGTGAGCGCCCGCGCTCTCGCGCCGCTGCCGAAGCTCCTGGACTACGCCGCGCCCTTCCTCGCCGCGGGCGCGGTGGGGGTGTTTCTGAAAGGCCGCGACGCCGAGCGTGAATTGACCGACGCCCGCAAAGGCTGGACACTCACGGTTAACGAGGTGGGGAGCCTCAGCGATCCCGATGGGCGGGTGCTGATCGTGCGCAGCGCGACGCGCCGGCAGGACGCGGCGGATCCGGCGCCGGAACGGCCGCCGCCCGCCGGGTCTCCTTCTGCGGCGCCGCCCGCCAAGCGGTCCTGATCATGTGCGGAGGTTTGCAATGACTGCATCGGATAGGCCGGCGGCCGAAGGCACGCGCCAGCCCCGCGTCCTCGCCCTCGCCAATCAGAAGGGCGGCGTGGGCAAGACGACGACCGCCATCAATCTCGGCACGGCGCTCGCCGCCATCGGTGAGACGGTGCTGGTGGTGGACCTCGACCCGCAGGGCAATGCCTCCACCGGGCTCGGCATCGACCGGCGCCAGCGCAACCTGTCCACCTATGACGTGCTGATGGACGAGGCGAGCCTCGCCGAGACGGTTCTGCCCACCGGCGTGCCTTCGCTCTACATCGCGCCCTCGACGCTGGACCTGTCCGGCCTGGAGCTGGAGATCGCCAGCGCGCGCGACCGCGCCTTCCGTTTGCGTAATTCCCTCAAGGCCTTGGCGGAAGATGCGGCGGCGCCGCGCTTCACCTATGTGCTGGTGGATTGCCCGCCGTCGCTATCGCTGCTCACGGTGAATGCCATGGCGGCGGCCGATGCCATTCTGGTGCCGCTGCAGTGCGAGTTCTTCGCGCTCGAGGGCCTGTCGCAGCTCATGAAGACGGTGGAGCAGGTGCGCTCCGGGCTCAATCCGGACCTTGTCATCCACGGCATCGTTCTCACCATGTACGACGCGCGCAACAACCTGTCCGATCAGGTGGTGCAGGACGTGCGGCAGTTCATGGGCGACAAGGTCTACGAGACCGTCATTCCGCGCAACGTGCGGGTGTCGGAGGCGCCGTCCTACGGCAAGCCGGTGCTGCTCTATGATCTCAAATGCGCGGGCTCGCAGGCCTATCTCAAGCTCGCCTCCGAGGTGATCCAGCGGGAGCGGCTGGCGAAGGCCGAGGCGGCGGCCTGAGCTGGCCGGGAATGATGATGACGCGCGCCGGCGCTCCGGCAGCGCGGGCGAGGGGATAGGACCAGAACCATGGCGGATGAAACGCGCTCCCGGCTCGGCCGCGGCCTTGCGGCTCTCATCGGGGAGATGGGCGAGCCCGATGCCGCGCCGCGCGGGCAGGCGGCGAAGGGCGGGGCGAACAGCCCGCGCCGGATTCCCATCGAGCACGTGCGGCCCAATCCGCGCAACCCGCGCCGCGCCTTCCTGGAAGACGATCTGGAGGACCTGACCGCCTCCATCCGCGAGAAAGGCATCATCCAGCCGCTGGTGGTGCGCCCGCTGAAGAAGCCCAATTCCTACGAGATCGTGGCCGGCGAGCGGCGCTGGCGGGCGGCCCAGCGCGCCCATCAGCACGACGTTCCGGTGGTGGTGCTCGATCTCTCCGACCGCGAGGCGCTGGAGGTCGCGATCATCGAGAACGTGCAGCGTGCGGACCTCAATCCGGTGGAGGAGGCGCAGGGGTACACCGCGCTGATGGAGGAATTCTCCTATACCCAGAATGACTTGTCTAAGGTCATCGGGAAAAGCCGCAGCCATATCGCCAACACGCTGCGCCTGCTCAAGCTGCCGGAAAGCGTGAAGACCTACCTCGCCGACGGGCGCCTTTCGGCCGGCCATGCCCGCGCCCTGCTGGCCCATGGGGACCCTGAGCGCATGGCGCGCGAGGTGGTGGAGAAGGGTCTCAACGTGCGCGACGTGGAGAACCTCGCCAAGGCGAAGGCGACCATCGAGGGCAAGCTGGGCGGGAAGGGCACGGTCAAGCCGGGCAAGGCCGCTCCCGCCCGCAAGGATGCCGACAGCCGGGCGCTGGAGAAGCGCCTGTCCGATTATCTCGGGCTTCAGGTGTCGCTGGACGGCAAGGGAGAGGCGGGCGAGTTGCGCATCCGATACGGGAGCCTCGATCAGCTCGATGATCTCTGCCGCCGGCTCGGAGTGGAGTGAGGCCGGGGCGCGATTCGACGTCCGGGCCGGCGCGCCGCGGGGTTGGAAGTAATTCCCAAGCAATACGCGGTATCCGATCGGCGTTGAAAAGAACTGTCAGTCGCCCGGTTAGATGTCGCGTGGCCCGCCGTTACCCGTCCATCACCCTGCATCCGGCGGGATCACCACCGGCGCGGCGGCCCGGGATCCGCTCCCCTCGGCAGTGTCGGCCGGCCTGATGCGCGAACGGCGCGAGGCGTTGGCCCCGCCCGCGTCACAGGCCCTGCAGCAGCCGCTCCAGATAATCGAGCTCCATCTGCGGACGTTCCGGCTGCTCGAGGCGCCGCCGCAGCTCTTCCAGCACGCGGCGGGCGCGCTGGGCATCGATCTCGTCCGGCACCTTCACGGTGAAATCGTCGCCATAGTCCTGGCTGCGCAGCGGCCGGCCGAGGGGATCGGTGCGCTCGGCGCTCTCGCCCGAGGGGCCGCCGGGACCGAAGCCGTTGGGCGCGCCCTGCTGCTGGGCTTCGGCCATGGCCTGCGCGCCCTGGCGCAGCGCCTGGAGCGCCTTGCCCTCCGAGTCGAGAGCGCCCTGCCCGTCGCCCTTGCCGAGCGCGTCCTCGGCTTCGCGCATGGCCTGCTCGGCGCGGCCGAGCGCATCGCCGGCGCGGCCCATGGAATCGGAGCCCTCGCCCTGTCCGGCCTGTCCTTCGCCCTTCTGGCCCTGCTGGCCGTCCTGGCCGCGCTGCATGCGGCGCAGGGCGTCGAGGGTGCGACCAAGGCGCTGGCGCAGCTCCTGCTGGCCCTGCTGCAGCTCGCTGAAATCACCGTTCTGGCCCTGCTGCGGATTGCCCTTCTGTCCGCGCTGGCCGCGTTGGCCCTGCTGCTGCTGGCCTTGCTGCTGACCCTGGCGATAGGTGCGGTCGCGCAGGCGCTGCTGCTCCTGGATCATGGCGCCCAGCTCGTTCTGCTGGCGGCCCTGCTGCTGGCCGGCCTGGCGGTTGCCCGGCTTCAGGTTCTCCATCATCGCCTGCAGCTCGTTGAGGAGCTGCTGGGCGGCCTCGCGATTGCCGGAGCGGGCGAGGTCCTCGATGCGGTTGAGCATGCGTTCCAGGTCCTGCTGGCGCACGATGCGGGTGTTGGGATCGAGCGGGCGGTCGTCGGAGGGGTTGCGCTGCGCCTGCTCCGCGAGCTGCCGCATCATCTTGTTCATGGCGGCGCGCAGCTCGCTGGTGAGGCGCTTGATCTCCTCGTCGCTGGCGCCGCGCTCCAGGGCCTCGCGCAGCGCTTCCTGCGCGGCCTTGAGCTCGCGCTCGGCCTCGGAGAGCGTGCCGTCCTCGATGAGGGTGGCGACCTCCCAGAGATAATCCACGAGCGCGCGCAGGTCGTCGTCGTTGCGGGCGTTCTTGGCGCGCGCCAGAGCGGTGCGCAGGCCGAGATATTCGCCGGCATCGGGGGTGAACTGCTCGGGCGCGTCGGTGAGCGCGGTCAGCACGGTGACGAGGCGCCGGCGGTTGGAGGCATCGAAGGCGAGGCGGCGGCGCTCGTCGATGAGGGCGCGGGCGATGGGCTTGGTGAAGGTGCGCGCCGGCAGGCGGATCTGGCGGGTCTCGCTGCGGCCCTCCTGCCCGGCTTCGTCATGGGCGACGAGGGTGAGGTTCACCTTGGCGCCGGCCCAGGGGTGGGCCACGAGGTCGTGGGTGGTCTGCGCCGCGCCCGAGCGCCCGCCGGTGGGCAGGGAGAGCTTGAAGTCCGGCGGCGGCACGAGGGGATGCTCCGGCGGCGCGGGCGGCTTCGAACCCGGGCGAGGGAAGAAGCTCGGCTCCGGCGGCAAGGCGGTGAAGACCGCATCGGCCTGCTTCACCCCGTAGTCGTCGTCCATGCGATAGGCGAGCACCAGCGCGTTGCGCAGGCCGGTGGCCGGATCCTTGGCGAAATCGATGCTCGGCGCCCGGTCGGGCAGCGCCTTGAAATGCCACATGACGCGGCGGTCGTCGGCGCCGGTGAAGCTCACGTCCGCGTCGCCGGCGATGGTGAAGCGCCGTTCGTCGGAGCTTGCGGCGGCGGTCGCCTTGCCCTCGCCGTCGGGCTTGGCCTCGGCGATGGCGCCGGCGACGTGCAGGGCCGTGGTGTCGATGCCGGTGGCGCGCACCACCAGCACACTGCCGGCCGGCACCTCGAAGGCGGAGGCGTTGAGGGTGGTGGTGTCGTCGGACCGCAGGCCCTGCAGCACCACGGGCGGGCGCCCGGTGTAAGCCGGCGGGTCCACCCAGGCATCGAGGCGGTAGGGCGCTGGCTCGGTCAAGGCGTGCCAGTTGAAGGCGGCCGCTACCCGGGCGCGATGCTCGCCCGTGGCGATGAAGAAGGCCGGCACCAGCGCGATCAGCGCCAGCGCCCGGATGGCATAGGGATCCCGCCGCGCGAGGTCCGGCTTCGGCAGGCCGGCCCTGAGGGTGCGTGCCGCATCGAGGGCGCGGGCGAGGTGGGCCCGCCACAGCGCCGCGCCCACCGGATCGTCGGGGCGGGTGGCGAGGCTGTCGCCGATGGCGGTGGCGGGGCGGTGACCGAGCGGGCTCAGCCGGTCGAGCCGGGCGAGGGCGTCCTCCCGGCTCGGCCAGCGCAGCGCCAGGAAGGGATGAAGGGCATAGATCAGCAGCGCCGCGAACAGCGCGATGCCGAGGATGCGGGCAAGATTCGGCACGGCCATCCAGAGGCCGCCCCACGACAGGACAAGAAAGGCGGCGAGCACGACGCCGACGCCCACCAGCGGCGGCCACGTCCGTTCCCAGAGCAGGGCAAGGCGCGCCCGCCCGACGGCCCGCTCCAGTGCCGTCTGGGCTTCGCTCTGCACCGATCGTTGAAGCCTCTTGCTCACCGGCCTCTTGCTCATGGTCGCGGTCACACCTTCTGCCGGCGGCCTTGCGAAATCGTTATCCGACGGCGCCGCACGCAATCCTTGCTCGCCCCCGCCCCAGCGTAACATGAAGCAAGGCGCAGGCCAGCGCGACGCCCGGGTGCGGCGCATCACAACTCGGTCACGGTCGCGCGGGCCGGCTTTAGTCCGCCGGCGGGACGTCCTTCGCGAAGGCATCCGCCGCCGCGCCGATGGCCGCGCTGTCGAGGCCGAGATGGGCGAGGGTCTCGCAGATATGCGGCGGCAGGGGGGCGCTCACCGCGACGGGCGGGCCTTTTTTCGCCAGCGGCACCACCACGCGCCGGGAGTGCAGGTGCAGCTTCGGCCCGCCGGGCAGGCGGGAGGCGCCGCCATAGATGGCATCGCCGAGGATCGGCGCGCCGAGATGGGCGAGATGGGCGCGCAGCTGGTGGGTGCGCCCGGTGAGCGGGGAGAGGGCGAGGATTGAGAGCCCGTCGCCGCGGTGGAGCACGCGGAAGGCGGTGCGCGCCTCCTGCGCGCCGGGCGTGCCCTTGGGCACCGCCTGCATCCACCAGCCGCGATGGGGCGAGCGCTTGGCGAGGGGCTGGTCGATGAGGCCTTCGTCGTCGGCCGGCGCGCCGCGGGTGAGGGCGACATAGGTCTTGTCCACCGCGCCGCTGGCGAACAGCTTTCCGAGCACGGCCAGGGCCTTGGGGTGACGCCCCAGCACCAGGCAGCCGGAGGTGTCCTTGTCCAGCCGGTGGGCCAGCTCCGGCGCGCGCGGCAGGCCGAAGCGCAAGGCGTCGAGCTGGTCCGAAAGGGTCGGCCCGCCCTTGGGTCCGGGATGCACCGGCAGGCCATAGGGCTTGTCGATGATCAGCATCATGCCGTCGCGATGGAGCAGGGGCAGGGCCGGTGCTCCGGTCGGGGCGGCGTCAGGGCCGGTCGGGGTGGGCGATGGCTTGGGCGATGGCGTCATGATGCAGTTCGGCGGACCTCGGGGAGAAGCAGCAGAACACCACCTCGCGCACGCTCCGGGCGCCTTCGAGATGGGCCATGAGGCTCCGGACCGCAAGGGGCGCGGCTCGCTCGGCCGGAAAACCGTAGATCCCGGTGGAGATGGCGGGAAAGGCGATGGAGGCGAAGCCCTCCCGCTCGGCGAGCGCGAGGCTCTCGCGATAGCATGAGGAAAGCAGCGCCGCCTCGCCGGCGCCGCCGCCCTGCCAGACCGGGCCCACGGTGTGGATCACCGCCCGCGCCGGCAGGTTGAAGCCGGGCGAGAGCTTGGCCTGCCCGGTGGCGCACCCGCCGAGCGTGCGGCAGAAGGCGAGGAGCTCCGGTCCCGCCGCGCGATGGATCGCTCCGTCCACTCCGCCGCCGCCCAGAAGCGTGCGGTTGGCGGCGTTGACGATGGCGTCGAGGGCGAGGCGGGTGATGTCGTCCTGGCGCACCTCGATGCGCGCGCCGTTCCACGAGGCGCTCCACGAGGAAGTGGGGGCGGAAAAATGCTCCCCGGCAGGGGCCATGGCCTTGATCTTTCGTGCCGCGCGACCTGAAGTTGACTGTCGCACAAGGTTCGCGATGGATGTGCCAAATCCATGTGCCGAATCTTGGGCGAATGCCAAACCGGCACGGGCGCCTGTATCACATGGGCGCCGCCCTCAGTCGTCGAGAAAGTCGTCATGGCTCACCCGCGCAAGAACGAACGCCGCCTGCTCACCGACGCCGAGCTGGAATTCGTGGAGAAGGCGCGTCATCCAGCGCTCGCCGACATCGGCGACGGGGACCTTCATGCCCTGGTCCAGCACCTTCGCGAGCGGCGCGACCGGGCGCTCACCATCGCCAACACCCAGCGCCGCGCTCTGCGCGGCAAGGGCGGGCGGGGCGAGACAAGCTTCGAGGCGGCCGACCTCGGCAACCGCCAGAAGGCCTCGGTGCTCACCGATGCACTGACGCGCGCTCGCCGCGAGCAGGTCCGGCGCCAGGCCGAGGCGGCGCGCCAGGAGCTGATGGCCAACGCCGCCCGCGCCCTGGAATTGAAGCGCGCGGCCGGCGAGCCGGTCCGCCCCAAGAGCGGCCGCCGCGCCGGTGGCGGCATGCGGGCGAAGGAGACGGCGCGCATCGATGCCATCGGCCGGGTGGGTGAGGCTGGCCGGGTCACCAAGCAGGTGGCGGTGGCCCAGGCGAAGAGGGATGCGCGCTGAGAACGGAGAAGCTCAGACGCCTCAGTCGGCCATCTCGAGCTTGAGGTCGAGGGTCGAGCGCCGGCCGAGGTCGTCGGCATGGGTTTCGAGGAAGGTCTCGGCGGCGGCGCGCCCGAGGTCCCGCAAATGCTGCAGGAAAGGCCATTCCGCGTTGAGCTTGGAGGTGGCGTCGAGATCGACGAGCTGGTCGGCGCCGCCGATGCGGTGCAGCCGCACCCGCCGGTAGCCCGAGCGTCCGAGGGCGAGACGGGTCAGAAGGCCCTGCTCGATCAGCTTGGAGGCATCGTCGATGGCGCGCAGCTGCGCCAGCAGCGAGGCGTTGAAGGTGATCTCATTGACCCGGTTCTGGATTTCCATGGCGGTGCGCGGCGTGGTCTCGCGCGCGATCGGGTTGATCTGCACCAGGATGATGTCTTCGGCGCTGCCCTTCTCATAGAGCGGCAGCAGCGGCGGATTTCCCATGTAGCCGCCGTCCCAATAGGGCACGCCGTCGATCTCCACCGCCTGGAACAGGAAGGGCAGGCAGGCCGAGGCCATCACCGCGTCGGCGGTCATCTCCTGATGGGTGAAGACGCGCGCCCGGCCGGTGTGGACGTTGGTGGCCGAGATGAAGAGCTGAACCGAGGAGGCCCGGAGCGCCTCGAAATCCACGTGGGCTTCGAGGATCTCGCGCAGCGGATTGATGTTGAGCGGATTGAAGTCGTAGGGCGAGAAGAAGCGCGAGGCCACCTCGAAGATCAGATAGGTGGGATTGCGCGCCAGGGACCAGTTGCCCAGCAGCCGGTCGAACGCGGTGCGCTGGAGCGGCGACATGCGGCCGTCCCGCGAGACGTCCTTCCAGAACTGGCTGAGGGCGTGGCGGGCATCTTCCGGACTGCCCTTCGCGAGGCCCGCGGCCAGCACCACCGCGTTCATCGCCCCGGCGCTGGTGCCCGAGATGCCGGTGACGGCGATGGACTCTTCCTGCAGCAGACGATCCAGCACGCCCCAGGTGAAGGCGCCATGGGCGCCGCCCCCCTGGAGCGCGAGGCTGATCATCTTGATGCCATCACGACGGGTCATGCATTCTCCTTCTCACAACCCGTCGGCCGGATCACTGGGCGACCCAGCCGCCATCGATCTGCTGCATGGAGCCGGTGATCGAGCGGGCGTTATCCGAGACCAGGAACACGGCCAGGGCCGCCACTTCCTCGACGGTCACGAACTCCTTGGTGGGCTGGGCCGCCAGCAGGACGTTCTTCTTGACCTCTTCCTCGCTGATGCCGCGGGCCTTCGCGGTGTCCGGAATCTGCTTCTCCACCAAGGGGGTCCACACATAGCCGGGGCAGATGGCATTCACCGTGATGCCGAACTGTGCCGTTTCGAGGGCCGCGGTCTTGGTGAGGCCGGCGATGCCGTGCTTGGCCGAGACGTAGGCCGACTTGAACGGCGAGGCGACGAGCGCATGGGCCGAGGCGGTGTTGATGATCCGCCCCCACTTCCGCGCCTTCATGCCGGGGATGGCCGCGCGCATGGCGAAGAAGGCCGCCGACAGGTTGATGGCGATGATCTTGTTCCAGGTGTCGATGGGGAATTCCTCGATCGGCGCCACGTGCTGGATACCGGCGTTGTTCACCAGGATGTCGCACGAGCCGAAGCTGTCCTCGGCCAGCTTCACCATGCCGGCGATCTCGTCGGCATCGAGCATGTTGGCGGCCGAATAAACGCATTTCACGCCGAAGTCGCTCTCGATGGAGGCGCGCTCCTTCTCGATGGCGGCGGCGTCACCGAGGCCGTTGATCACGACGTTGGCGCCTTCCTTGGCGAAGGCGCGCGCGAAGGCGAGCCCGATCCCGCTGGTGGACCCGGTGACGACGGCAACCTTTCCCTTGAGCATGGCTTTTCCCCACGAAATGCTCGACGTGACCCGGCGCTTGCCGGACATCACGATGTAGCGGAGCGGTGTGACGGTCCTGTCACGGACGGACAGGCCACCTTGCGGCGCGCCAGATTGCCCTCCCGGCGAGGGGCGCGCAACGCCCCTCCGTAAGGTTACGCAAGGCGCGGGCGGCTGCCGGCTACCGTCGTCGGTCCATGCCGGCCGCGGCGGCGGCCGTGGCGTTTGGCGGCTTCCTGCCTTACATTGCGGCAAATGGCTTCGTCCGCTCACACCGACGTCATCACCGACCACGACCACGCGCAGTGCGTGGCGGATGCGGTGGCGCGCGTGGAGCAGCATTGCGCCGCGCGGGGGCTGCGCCTCACGCCCCTGCGCCGCAACGTCATGCGCTCGCTGGCGGAGAGCCACGTTCCCCTCGGCGCCTATGAAATTACCGAGCGCCTCGCCCGCCGCGGCGAGAAGGCGCCGCCCATGTCGGTCTACCGCGCCCTCGATTTCCTTGTGGCCGAAGGTCTTGCTCACCGCATCGAGAGCCGCAACGCCTATCTCGCCTGCGGCTCGCCCCACGACGCGGGGGAGGTGGTGGTGTTCCTGATCTGCGAGCAGTGCGGCCTGACGCGGGAGATGGCTTCCCATGCGGTGGGGCGCGATCTCGCCTGGGCCGCCCGCTCGGCCGGGTTCGAGCCGCGCCAGAGGGTGCTGGAGATCGGCGGCACCTGCGCCGCCTGCCGTGCCAAGGCGCAGGGCCTTGCGGATGCCGGACAGGATACCGCCGGGCACGCGCCCGGCTGAGCGCCGGTGGGGCAGCTTCAGCGGGCCTCGGTTGACGCCGCACCCGGCCCGTCCTACCTGCTTTGGAACTCAAGTCATCGAGGACCCGTGCCATGACCGAGCCCAGAAGCGAGGCACCCGCCTGCGTGGTTCCCGCCGAGCTGCTCGATGCGGGCCCGGCGCTGCGCCGGACGACGGTGGGGGTGCGCATCGGCGCGGTGATGGTGGGCGGCGGCGCGCCGGTGGTGGTCCAGTCCATGACCAACACCGACACCGCCGATATACAGGCCACCGTGGACCAGGTGGCGGCGCTGGCCCGCGCCGGCTCCGAGCTGGTGCGCATCACCGTGGACCGGGACGAGTCCGCCGCCGCCGTGCCGCACATCAAGGAGAAGCTGCTGGCGCAGGGCATCGACGTGCCGCTGGTGGGCGATTTCCATTACATCGGCCACAAGCTGCTGGCCGATCATCCCGGCTGCGCCGAGGCGCTCGACAAATACCGCATCAATCCCGGCAACGTGGGTTTCGGCGACAAGAAGGACCGGCAGTTCGCCGCCATCGTCGAGACCGCGATCACCCATGACAAGCCGGTGCGCATCGGCGCCAACTGGGGCTCCCTCGACGGCGAGCTGCTCACCCGCCTGATGGACGAGAACGCGGCCCTGCCCGCCCCCGCCGAGGCCCGCGCGGTGACCCGCGAGGCGCTGGTGCGCTCGGCCCTGCTTTCGGCCGCGCTCGCCGAGGAGATCGGGCTTCCGCGGGACCACATCATCCTCTCCGCCAAGGTCTCGGCGGTGCAGGACCTGATCGCGGTCTACAGCGAGCTGGCGCGCCGCTCGGACTATGCCCTGCACCTCGGCCTCACCGAGGCGGGGATGGGCTCGAAGGGCATCGTCGCCTCCTCCGCCGCCATGGCGGTGGTGCTGCAGCAGGGCATCGGCGACACCATCCGCGTCTCGCTCACCCCCGAGCCGGGCGGCGACCGCACCCGCGAGGTGACCGTGGCGCAGGAGCTTCTCCAGACCATGGGGCTGCGCACCTTCGTGCCGTTGGTGGCGGCCTGCCCCGGCTGCGGGCGCACCACCTCCACCGTGTTCCAGGAATTGGCGCAGAGCGTGCAGGGCATGATCCGCGAGCTGATGCCGGTGTGGCGGGCCCGCTATCCGGGCGTCGAGACCCTCAACGTGGCGGTGATGGGCTGCATCGTGAACGGTCCGGGGGAATCGAAGCATGCCGACATCGGCATCTCCCTGCCCGGCACCGGCGAGACGCCCTCCGCCCCGGTCTTCATCGACGGGAGGAAGGTGGCGACGCTGCGCGGTGCCACCATCCAGGAGGAGTTCCGCGCCATGGTGGAAGCCTACGTGGAGCAGCGCTTCGGCGCCGGCGTGCGCAGCACCGCCGCGGCGCCGGACCACCCCGCCTCCGCCGCCGAATAGCATCGGACCGCGCCGTCGGTTGACGGCAGGTGACCTTACGAAAATTTCATCTCGGCCGCCCTTCCGGCGCCGTGCTCGGGGTCTCATATGGCCCTCGTCAACGGATCCGGAGGCGGAGATGACCCCCGAAGAGCGTTCCCTCATCGATGGCTTGTTCGAGCGCATGCGCGAGGTGCAGGGCGCACCGCGCGACGCGGAGGCCGAGGCGCTGATCCGCCAGCGGGTCGCCGAGATGCCGTACGCCCCCTATGCCCTCGCCCAGAGCGTCCTCGTGCAGGAGCACGCCCTGCAGCAGGCCTATGCCCGTATCGAGGAGCTGGAGGCCGAGGCGAATGCCATGCAGGCCGAGCTCGATGCCCGGCCGGCGGCGCAGGCGCCGCAGAACGGCGGCTTTCTCGGCGGACTTCTGGGCGGGCGTTCGTCCGTGCCGTCGGCGGGCGCACGCACCGTGCCGCCGGTGTCGCAGGCGCGCAGCGATGCCTGGGGAAATGCCCGCAATGATGCACCTATGGGCGTGCCGCCCGGCTATGGCGCGGGCGCGCAGCGTGCGCCTTATGGCGGCGCGCCGCAGCAGGATCCCTACGGCCAGGGAGCGGGCCAGCCTTACGGGCAGGCCTCCGGTCCCTGGGGCGCGCAGCCGGCGCGCGGCGGCTTCGGCGGCGGTGGCGGCTTCCTGCAGGGCGCGCTGGCGACCGCGGCCGGCGTCGCCGGTGGTGCGCTGCTGTTTGACGGCATCAAGAACCTGATGGGCGGCGGAGAGGGCCCGGTGGCGCAGCATGCGGCCGCCGAGCTTCCCAAGGCGCCCGCGGCGGACACCGCCGGTTCCGGCAATCTCGGCGCCGATGCCCAGCAGGCGCTCGGCGGCGCGCCCGGGACCGACCAGGCGCCCATCGATCAGGCCTTCTGGGACGATCCCGCCGACGACGGCGATTTCGACGACGGCGGCGACTGGGGCATGGACGACGACGGCTCCTGGGCATGACCGGCCCGGGCGTGACATGAGCCGCGGCCTGGGTGGCCGCGGCGCAGTGCGTCACACCTGAAATCGCCGGCCGTAGTCCCACGCGCGCTGCGGCCGGACGAGCCTCGACCCGAGCGGGCGCCCGGCCCGCCTTTGACCCGCCGGCCATCCTCCCTTAATCGCACAGGGAAGCGGCGCCGCCCCCGCGCGCCGCATCCATGCATCGGGGAAGGGCCCATGACGCCGTTCGGCCGCCGGGTTCGCGAGCTTCGCGCCGCGCGCGGCGTCACTTTGAGCGAGATGGCCGGCGCCATCGGCGTCTCGCCGACCTATCTCTCGGCGCTGGAGAACGGCCGGCGCGGGCGGCCCACCTGGGCGCTGGTCCAGCGCATCATCGCCTATTTCAACGTGATCTGGGACGAGGCGGAGGACCTGCAGCGCCTCGCCGAGCTGTCCCATCCCAGGATCACCGTCGACACCTCCGGCCTGTCGCCGCAGGCCACCGAGCTCGCCAATCTCCTCGCCCGCGAGATCGCCCACCTGCCGCCGGAAGCGGTGGCCGAGCTGCTCGGCCGGCTCAAGATCCTAAGGCGCCGCGGCTGAGCCGGCCGGCTCGGGCGCCGGCTTTCCATAGGCCGCATAGAAGCGGGCGAGGTGCGCCGGCGCGATCCGCGCCAGGTCCCGCGCCAGGAGCATCGCCTCGGCGCTGTTCCGGTTCGTGCGCGCGAGGGCCTCGTGGCGCTCCGCCAGCGCCCGGAACTCCGAGGAGGCCGCCACCGTCTCGTCCCCCGCCAGCAGGAACAGCCGGCTGGCCGAGGTCTTGCCCTTGAGCGTCAGCGTCCCGGCCTCCAGAAACGCAAGCTCCGGCGCCGCCGCGCGGGTCGCCTCGGAGACCAGCACGTCGGCGCCGAGGGCCTTGGTGGCGCCCTCGATGCGCGAGGCGAGGTTCACGTCGTCGCCGAGGCAGGAATATTCGAGCCGCTGGGCCGAGCCCAGATTGCCGACGCAGCACGGCCCGGTGGCGAGGCCGATGCCGCAGCGCACCGGAACATACGGCCGGCCCGCCGCCTCCGCTTCCGTCCGCCACCCGGCGTTCAGGGCCTTGAGGCGCTCCACCATGGCGAGGGCGCACGAAGCGGCGTTCCGCGCATGGGCGGGATCGTCCACCGGCGCGTTCCAGAAGGCCATGATGGCGTCGCCGATATATTTGTCGATGGTGCCCCCATGGGCCAGAACCACCTCGGTCATCGGCGTGAGATAGGCGCGCATGAAGCGGGTCAGGGCCTCGGCATCCATGGTCTCGGACAAGGTGGTGAAATCGCGCAGGTCGCAGAACAGGATGGTCAGCTCGCGGGTCTGCCCGCCCAGCACGAGATCCTGCGGCTGCTCGGCGAGGCGCTCCACCACCTGCGGCGAGACGAAGCGGCCGAACACCTCGCGCACCCAGCGCTTCTTCTTCTGCTCGTCGCGATAGAGGGCGAGCACGCCGCCGAGATAGACCGCGAGCGCCGTGACCGCCGGCCCCAGCGGATCGATGAGCAGGCTGAGGCGGGTGAAGGCGAGGAAGGAGCCGGCCGCCAGCGCGGTGATCACCGCCAGCGTGGAGATCCCCGCGCCCACCGGCGACACCCGCGGCAGCAGCACCGCCAGCAGCAGCCCGAACAGGCCGGCCAGCAGGATCTCCGCGCCGCGCGCCCAGTCCGGCCGGGTGAGGAACGCGCCGGTGGCCACCTGCTCGATGAGCTGGGCCTGGATCTCGACGCCGGGAACGGCGGCGTCGAGGGGCGTCGCCCGCGTGTCCTTGAGGCCGGCCGCGCTGGTGCCGACGAGAATGATGCGCCCGTCGAGCGCATCGGCGTCCGCCGTGCCGTCCAGCACCTGGTGGGCCGGGATGAAGCGGCGCGGATCGCTGCGGCCGAAGCGGAGGCGCAGCGCGCCGTCCGCCTCGGTGGGGATCTCGAACGCGCCGATCTTCACCGCCACCATGCCCGAGCGGGTGCCGAAGGCGGCCTCCCCCGAGGCATTGGAGGCACGCACCACATAGGTCGAGGCGCCCTGCGCCACGCGAAGCGCCTCGGCGGCGAGGGACGGCACCACCTCCTTGCCCAGCGCGAGGAGCAGCGGCACGCGGCGCACCACCTGATCGCGGTCGGGCAGCCAGTTGAGCGCGCCGATGCCGGCCGCCGCCTCGCCGAGCGCGGGCAGCGGCACGACCGCGCTGGAAAAATGCGGCAGGAAGGCGAGGGGGTCGTCGCCGGCGCTCGCGATGCCCCATTTCGGGGCGATGCTGGCGGCCGGACCTTGATCGGACAGCACCGCGCCGAGCACCGCCGGCGCCCGCGCCATGGCCTTGGCGAACAGCGCGTCGGCGCCCTCGCCCGTGCCGATGGCCATGAGCACCGGGCCGCGCAGCTCCTCCGGCAGCACGGCGGCGAGCGCGGTGGTGTCGAGCCGGTCCGGCTCGGCGAACACCATGTCGAAGGCGATCACGGCCGCGCCCTTCTCCGCCAGGCGCTCCACCAAAGTGGCGAGGGTGGAGCGCGGCCACGGCCATTGGCCGATGCGGGCGAGGGAGGCGTCGTCGATATCGACGATGCGCACCGGCAGGTCCGGGCTGAAGGGACGGGGATCGGCGCGCTGGTAGAGGTCGAACAGGCCGTTGCGCAGGTCCCGGAGCGGGCCGGGATCGGCGCCGAGGGCGATCAGGCACGCCAGCAGCGGCAGCAGCACCGACAGGCCGTAGACGCGGGAGAACATGCGCGGCATCGCCCTTCTTTCCAGCACCCTGGTTCGGCGCATTCTTGCCCGCGGCAGGCGGCGCGTCACCCCGCCGTCGCGGAGCCTCTCACCGCGCTTTCCAGGAAGCCGGCGAGATCGTCGGTGACGTGGTCCACATAAGCGGATTCGCGCCCCTCGAACTCCCAGTCCTCGCGCGCCAGCACCCGCTCGCCCGGCGGCACCACCAGCACGGTGGCCATGCCGAGCCGGTGGGGCACCTCGAGATTGCGGGCGAGGTCCTCGAACATGGCGGCGCGGGCGGGCTCCACCCCATGGGCGTCGAGGAAACGGCGATAGGCCTCCTCGGTGGGCTTGGGATGGAACTCGGCGGCCACGATGTCGTGCACCGCCGCGAAATGGGCGCCCATGCCGAGCTTCTCCAGCACGTTGCGGGCATGCTGCTCGGAGCCGTTGGTGTAGACGATCTTGGTGCCGGGCAGCGCTTCCACGGCGGCGGCGAGGCGCGGGGCGGCATCGAGGCCGGAGAGGTCGATGTCATGCACGTGGGAGAGGAACGCGCCGGGCTCCATGCCGTGCTCGATCATCAGGCCGCGCAGCGAGGTGCCGTAGCGGCGGTAATAGTCCTTCTGGATCTCGAAGGCGCGCTCGGGCGCGACGCCGAGCATCTCCGAGATATAGGCCTTCATCCGCGCGTCGATCTGGTGCCAGAGGTCGTGCTGGGCCGGGTAGAGGGTGTTGTCGAGATCGAACACCCAGGTTTCGATCGTATCGAACGCGCGCGGGCTGGACGGCAGAGGCATGGGGGACCCGGGGAAGGAGGATCGCAAGGCCGCGGCGGCGCAGGCCTCAGTAGGGCCCGCGGCCGTAGATGCCCTTGAGATAGGCCTCGAGCGCATCGATGCGGGTGGTGTAGGCGGTGCGGATGCAGCCGACGTCGGCGCCGCAGAGCTGGCGGCGGGCGAGCCAGGCGCGCTGCTGGTCCTGCAGGTCGCCGCGCGCGCCCATGGCGGAAAGGTGCGTGGCCACGTCGTAGAGCGTGGCCATCTTCACGTCGAGCTGGGCCAGGGAGTGGTTGGCGCAGATGGCCTGCTCGTCGGGGGCTGTGTTGGTGCCGCAGTTGAAGCTCTGGGCGGCGGCACCGCTTGGCGTAAGGGCGCCGAGCGCGGCGGCGAGCAGCGGGGCAGCAAGGGCGGCGCCGAGGCGCCGGGCGCGAAACGAACGAAGCGATGTCATCCGGTCCTCCTCTCCTCGCGGGCGCGATAGCGCGCGAAGCCCTGGGCGCGGAGCTGGCAGGCGGGACAGGTGCCGCAGCCATAGCCCCACTCGTGCCGCGCGCCGCGCTCGCCAAGATAGCAGGTGTGCGTCTCTTCGATGATGACATCGACGAGCGCGGGACCGCCGAGGCGCTCCGCCAGCGCCCAGGTGTCGGCCTTGTCGATCCACATCAGCGGGGTGTCGAGCACGAAGCGCTTCTCCATGCCGAGGTTGAGCGCCACCTGCATGGCCTTGATGGTGTCGTCGCGGCAGTCGGGATAGCCGGAGAAATCGGTCTCGCACATGCCGCCGACGATGTGCTTCAGGCCGCGCCGGTAGGCGAGGGCGGCGGCGAAGGTGAGGAAGATGAGGTTGCGCCCCGGCACGAAGGTGTTGGGCAGGCCGCCCTCGGACATCGCGATGGCGGTATCGCGGGTGAGCGCGGTATCGGAAACCTGGCCCAAGGCGTCGAGGGCGAGCAGGTGGTCGTCGCCGAGGCGCTGCACCCATTGCGGCTTCAGCGCGGCGATGGCGGCGCGCGCCGCCGGCCGGCAGTCGAGCTCGATGCGGTGGCGCTGGCCGTAGTCGAAGCCGAGGGTTTCGACCCGGGCGAAGCGGTCCAGCGCGTAGGCGAGGCAGGTGGCGGAATCCTGTCCTCCCGAGAACAGGACGAGCGCCCCCTGCTCCGCCATCGGGCCGCCCTCCGGCGTCACGGCGTGCCGGCCCGGCGCATCATTCGCCGGGAGCCTTGGCCTCGATGGCGATGGCGTGCAGGCCCTTGGCGATCTCGCCCTGGAGCAGGTCGTTGACGAGGCGGTGGCGCTCCACCCGGCTCTTGCCGGTGAAGGCGGGGGCCACGACCTTGACCCGCAGATGGGTGATGCCGCCGTCGTCGCGGTGGGCGCCCTTGGCGTCGTGGTGCGCGCCCATGTGGCCCTTGTGCTTGTCGCTCTCGTCCAGAAGGTCGAGGGTCACCGGGCTGAGGCCGGTCTCCAGAGCGGTGCGGATGGAGGAAAATTTCGCGTCGGACATGGAATCAACCAATGCTTTGAAATGAAGGCCGATGACGGGCCGCCGCAGCCGTATGGCGCCCGCCTTTGGGGCGCATTATATGGGGGAAGACGCGGCGCGCCTACCAGCGCGACGCGCGGCCGATTGGCCGTCACCGAATCCCGTAATCGCCATCGCCCATTCTTGCCGCCATGCGGCGGGCCGCCCATAATTGCCCTGTCATGAAGCTCAACTCCCCCCTCTTCGATTGCATCCGCGTGAAGCCGGGTGACGATCGCGTGCGCAAGACGGCGGAGCCGGTCTGCGACTGGCCGGGGTGCGGGCAGATGGGCACCCATCGCGCGCCGAAGGGGCGGCACCAGGAAGGCCAGTATTGGCGCTACTGCATCGATCATGTGCGCGACTACAACCAGTCCTACAACTATTTCGCCGGCATGTCGGACGATGCGGTCTACGCCTACCAGAAGGACGCGCTGACCGGGCATCGCCCCACCTGGCGCATGGGCTCGGCCAAGGGCAACGACCGCTTCCAGGGCGCCGACATGCAGGACCCCCTGGGCTTTGCCGAGGAAATGGGCGCCCGGCGCCGCCGCCCCGACATTCCCGAGCCGGAGGGCCGCACCATCCGCACCACCGAGCGGCGGGCGCTGGAGGTGATGGGCCTGGAGCTTTCGGCCGGCGCCGCCGAGATCAAGGCGCGGTTCAAGGAGCTGGTGAAGCTCCACCATCCCGACGCCAATGGCGGCGACCGTTCCTCCGAGGACCGGCTGCGCAACGTCATCCAGGCCTACAACAGCCTGAAGCAGGCCGGCTTCTGCTGAGCGCGCGACGCCGGGAAGCGGCGCCTTTGCGGCGGTCCGTTTCTTGCTTCGCGGAATAATGAATGCGGCCGATTTTGCAGGCGCGAAATTGCCGATAAGGTGCCGCACCGGATACGATTGGACGTCACGCGCGCCGCGCGTCAGGAGGTTTCATGAGCGCCACCGAGACCCTTGCCCCCACACCGGATATGAAGGTGTCGGTGCGCCAGACCTTCGGGATCGACATCGACATGGAAGTGCCGGCCTTCTCCAAGACCGATCCCCATGTGCCCGACCTCGATCCCGACTATCTGTTCGACCGGCCGACGACCCTGGCGATCCTCGCCGGCTTCGCCTACAACCGCCGGGTGATGGTCACCGGCTATCACGGCACCGGCAAGTCCACCCACATCGAGCAGGTGGCGGCGCGCCTCAACTGGCCGTGCGTGCGGGTGAACCTGGACAGCCACGTCTCGCGTATCGACCTGATCGGCAAGGACGCCATCGTGGTGAAGGACGGCATGCAGGTCACGGAGTTCCGCGACGGCATCCTGCCCTGGGCCTACCAGAACAACGTGGCGCTGGTGTTCGACGAATATGACGCGGGCCGCCCCGACGTGATGTTCGTGATCCAGCGGGTGCTGGAATCCTCCGGCCGGCTGACCCTGCTCGACCAGAGCCGGGTGATCCGCCCCCATCCCGCCTTCCGGCTGTTCGCCACCGCCAACACGGTGGGCCTCGGCGACACCACCGGCCTCTATCACGGCACCCAGCAGATCAACCAGGCGCAGATGGACCGCTGGTCCATCGTCACCACGCTGAACTATCTCGCCCACGACAAGGAAGTGGACATCGTGCTCGCCAAGGCGAAGCACTATCAGAACGCCGACGGGCGCGACACGGTGAACCGCATGGTGCGCCTCGCCGACCTCACCCGCTCCGCCTTCATCAATGGCGACCTCTCCACGGTGATGAGCCCGCGCACGGTCATCACCTGGGCCGAGAATGCCGACATCTTCAAGGATATCGGCTTCGCCCTGCGCGTCACCTTCCTCAACAAGTGCGACGAGCTGGAGCGCGCCCTGGTGGCGGAATTCTACCAGCGCTGCTTCGGCCAGGAACTGCCCGAGAGCGCCATGAACGTGGCGCTGTCCTGATCATCGGATCATCGCCGCGCCCTTCCGCCCGCGCGCGGACCTGAGGGCGCGGCGCTCCCCCTGCCGCGCATCGAGACCGAACCGCCATGGCCACCAGCAACCGCACCACCGGCAAGAGCCCGAAGGAAGCGCCGTCCGAGCCGTTCAAGCGGGCGGTGGGGAGCTGCTTCAAGGCCATCGCCGGCGTGAGCGAGATCGAGGTGGCGTTCGCCCCCGAGCGCCCGGCGCTGGCGCCCGACCGGGTGCGCCTGCCCGAGCCGCCGCGCCGCCTCACCGCCCAGGACGCGGCCATCGTGCGCGGCCATGCCGATGCCCTCGCGCTGCGCCTCGCCTGCCACGATCCGGCGGTGCACCGGCGCATGGTGCCCACGGGCGAGACCGCGCGGGCGGTGTTCGAGGCGGTGGAGCAGGCCCGGGTGGAGGCCATCGGCGGCAACCGCATGCCGGGGGTGAAGCGCAACCTCACCGCCATGCTCCAGGACCGCTATCATCGCGGCCATTATGCCGACATCACCGAGCAATCGGAGGCGCCCATCGAGGAGGCGGTCGCCCTCCTGGTGCGCGAGCGGCTGACCGGCCAGGCGGCGCCGCCCGACGGCCGCCGGATCGTCGACCTGTGGCGGGCCCATATCGAGGCGCGCGCCGGCGACGATCTCGCCCGTCTCGCCGACAGCCTGGAGGACCAGAAGCGGTTCGGCGAGATCGCCCGCGATCTGCTCGCCTCCCTCGACATGGGCGAGGAGGCCGGCCTCGACAACGACAGCGACGACGAGGAGCAGGAGGGCCAGCCCGGCGACGAGGACCAGTCGGGCGAGAAGGGGGAATCCGAGCAGGACCAGACCCAGAAGGGCGCCAGCGAGGCGGAAGCCGAGATGGATATGGAGGAGGCCCCGGAAAGCGCGACGGACAGTGAATCCGGCCCGCCCGCCGAGATGCCCGACGCCACCGAGCTCGGCGATACGGACGAGTCGGCGGAGCCCTGGCCCGCCCGTCCGCCCGTCACCTACGACAACCGCGGGCCGGAATATCACGCCTACACCCAGCAGTTCGACGAGGAGGTCCATGCCGAGGACCTCTGCGACCCGGACGAGCTGACCCGCCTGCGCGCCTATCTCGACAAGCAGCTCGGCCATCTGCAGGGCGTCGTCGCGCGCCTCGCCAACCGGCTGCAGCGGCGCCTGCTCGCCCAGCAGAACCGCGCCTGGGATTTCGACCTGGAGGAAGGCGTGCTCGACCCGGCGCGGCTGTCCCGCGTGGTCACCGATCCCACCGCCGCTTTGTCCTTCAAGAAGGAGCGCGACACCGAGTTCCGCGACACGGTGGTGACGCTGCTGATCGACAATTCCGGATCCATGCGCGGCCGGCCGATCACGGTCGCCGCCACCTGCGCCGACATCCTCGCCCGCACGCTGGAGCGCTGCGGCGTGAAGGTGGAGGTGCTGGGCTTCACCACCAAGGCCTGGAAGGGCGGACAGTCCCGCGAGGCATGGCTCGGCGCCGGCAAGCCGCTGCATCCCGGCCGGCTGAACGACCTGCGCCACATCGTCTACAAGGCGGCGGATGCGCCCTGGCGGCGCGCCCGGCGCAACCTCGGCCTGATGATGCGCGAGGGCCTGCTCAAGGAGAATATCGACGGCGAGGCCCTGAGCTGGGCCCACCAGCGCCTGCTCGGCCGCTCCGAGGCGCGGCGCATCCTGATGATGATCTCCGACGGCGCGCCGGTCGACGATTCCACCCTCTCGGTGAATGCCGGCAACTATCTGGAGCGGCACCTGCGGCACGTCATCGGCGAGATCGAGACCCGCTCGCCGGTGGAGCTGATCGCCATCGGCATCGGCCATGATGTGACCCGCTACTACCGGCGCGCGGTGACCATCGTCGATGCGGAGGAGCTGGGTGGCGTGATGACCGAGAAGCTCGCGGAGCTGTTCGACGAGCACGCCACCGCGGCGCCGCGCGGCCGCCGTCTGCACTGAGCCGGCGGGCCCCATGAGCCTTGCGATCCTGCCGGGCCTGCCGAAGCGGGTCCGCTCCTTCGGCCTCGGTCTGGCTGCGGCCGCCGGCATCGTGCTGGGCGGGCTCGGCCTCGCCGCCCTTGCCGATGCCTCGCGCCTGCCGCAGCAGCCGACGCCCATCACCGTCGAGGCGAGGCCCATCGCCGGGTTCCACCGCCTCAGCCGGGAGAGCCGCTTCGGCGCGCTCGACTTCCGCGGCGGGCTGGTGCTGACCTCCGCCTTTCCCGGCTTCGGCGGCATCTCGGGCCTGTCGCTCGGCGCGGACGGGCGCTTCCTCGCGGTGACGGACCGCGGCATCTTCCTCTCCGGCCGCCTCGTCACCGACGGCGACCGGCCGGTCGGCCTCGAGGACGTCAAGGCGGCGGCGCTGCAGGACTACATGGGCCGCGCCCAGGCGCTGCGCGGGCGCGGCGACGCGGAATCCCTCACCCGCGCGCCCGACGGCGTCTATGTGGGCCTTGAGGATGTGAACGAGATCTGGCGCTATCCCGCCGATCCGCTGGGCGCCAAGGGGCAGAAGATTCCGGCCCCGGCGGTGCGCAGCCTGCGCAACAATCTCGGCCTGGAGAGCCTTGCGTACGTGCCGGAGGGGCGGCTCAAGGGCGCGCTGATCGGCGTCGGCGAGGAGGGGCGGCGGGCGGCGTCCGACCTGCCGGGCTTCATCATCGGCGGACGCACGCCCGGCACCTTCACCATCCGCAAGAGCGGCCTCTTCGACGCCACCGATCTCGCCCTCGGCCCGTCGGGCGAGCTCTATCTCCTGGAGCGCGACTATGCGCCGTCGCGGGGCGTCTCCATGCAGATCCGCCGCTTCGCCCTCAAGGACGTGAAGCCGGGTGCGGTGCTCGACGGCGAGGTGCTGGGCACCTTCGACATGCGCTACGAGGTGGACAATATGGAGGGCCTCGCGGTGACCCGGAACGCGGCCGGCGAAACCCTGCTCACCATCATTTCCGACGACAATTTCAGCGCCCTTCAGCGCACCATCCTGCTGCGCTTCGCGGTGGTGAAGAGCTAGCGGGCGCGACCCGTCCCGATCGGGCTGTTCCGGATCGGGACGGGATGCGCCGCGCGACGGAACGGCCGGGGAACGAAACCGGCGCGAATCGGCGGCCGGCGCTCCGTCCTGCTTTGTTCGCGCGGCGCTCCTGCAACCCCTCCGTGCTGTGACTTGCGGCTCCCCCACGGGCATGCCCATATGGCGCGCCGGCCGGTGCAGGGCCGGCTTTGGGGGCATGCGCCAATGGATTTCGGTCCCAACACATTCGTCATCGTCCTGGTGGTGCTGGCCATCGCCGTGGTGTTCTCCGGCGTGAAGACCGTGCCGCAGGGGTATGAATATACTGTCGAACGGTTCCGCCGCTACATCCGCACCCTGCCGCCCGGCCTCAACCTCATCGTTCCCTTCATCGACCGCATCGGCAACAAGGTGAACATGATGGAGCAGGTGCTCGACGTGCCCACCCAGGAGGTGATCACCAAGGACAACGCGACGGTCTCGGTGGATGGCGTCGCCTTCTTCCAGGTGTTCGATGCGGCACGCGCATCCTACGAGGTGGCGCGGCTCGACACCGCCATCATGGCGCTGACCATGACCAACATCCGCACGGTGATGGGCTCCATGGACCTCGACCAGCTCCTGTCCCACCGCGACGAGATCAACGAACGCCTGCTGCGCGTGGTGGATGCCGCCGCCTCGGCCTGGGGCGTGAAGATCAACCGCATCGAGATCAAGGACATCGTGCCGCCCCACGATCTGGTCAACGCCATGGCGCGCCAGATGAAGGCCGAGCGCGAGAAGCGCGCCGCCGTGCTGGAGGCCGAAGGCCTGAGGCAGGCGGAGATCCTGCGCGCCGAAGGCCAGAAGCAGAGCCAGGTGCTCAAGGCCGAGGGCCTGCGCGAGGCCGCCTTCCGCGAGGCGGAGGGCCGCGAGCGCCTCGCCGAGGCCGATGCGAGGGCGACGCAGATGCTCTCGGCGGCGGTGGCCACCGGCGATCCGGCGGCGCTCAACTACTATATCGCCGAGAAATACGTGAAGGCGTTCGAGGCCATGGCCGGCTCGCCCAACCAGAAGGTGGTGCTGCTGCCCTATGAGGGCACGGCCCTGCTCTCCTCCCTCGCCGGCATCGGCGAGATCGCCCGCGCCGCCTTCCCCGGGGCCGAGCCGCCGGCGCCGCGCCCGCCGGTCCGGCCCACCGGGCCGGGGCGGATGACGCCGCCCCCCATGGGCAATTGAGGCCGGGCCATGGGCGCGTTCTCCGAAATCGGGCCGTGGACCTGGTTCGTGGTGGGCGGGCTCCTGCTCATCGCCGAGATCTTCATGCCCGGTGTCTTCCTCTGGTGGCTGGGGCTCGCCGCCCTTGCCACCGGGGCGCTGGCCTATGTGGTCACGGTCTCCTGGCAGGTGCAGGTTCTGGCCTTCGCGGGGCTTTCCGTTCTGGCGATCCTGATCGGCCGGAAGGTCGCGCCCGCGCCCGATGCCGCCTCCGACCGGCCGTTCCTCAACCGCCGGGCGGCGGGGTTCGTCGGCCGGGTGTTCACCCTCGATGCGCCCATCGAGGGGGGCGTCGGGCGGGTGCGCATCGATGACACCGTCTGGCGGGTGGAGGGGCCCGACGTGGCCGCCGGCCGGGAGGTGAAGGTGGTGGCCGCCGACGGCGCGACGCTGAAGGTGGAGCCGGCCTGACCCGCCCGGCCGCCGCCCGGCGGCCTATCCCATGGCGTCGCGGATGAGCTCCTCTTCCGCCTCGGCGAGCAGGGCCTCGTTGGCCTCCCCGCCCACGCTCTCCTGGCCGATCTCCAGCAGCACCGGCACCGAGAGCGGCGACACATGCTCCAGCGGCTGGTGGACGATGCGCCCCCTGATGCGCGCCAGCATCAGCGAGAGGCGCTTCACGTCGAGCAGGCCGCTCGCCGCATCGGCCCGCGCGGCGCGCAGCAGCAGGTGGTCCGGCTGGTGGCGGTTGAGCACGTCGTAGATCAGGTCGGAGGAGATCGTGACCTGCCGCGCCGTCTTCTCCTTGCCGGGAAAGCGCCGCTCGATGAGACCGGCGATCACCGCGCAGTAGCGGAAGGTGCGCTTCATCAGGGCGCTTTCCGCGAGCCAGGCTTCGAGGTCGTCGCCCAGCATGTCCTCGTCGAACAGATCGGCGAGGGAGAGCCGGCCGTGATGCAGCGCCAGCCCCATGTCGCCCACCCCGTAGACCGCGAGCGCATAATCGTTGGCGACGAAGCCGAGCGGCTTCAGATGCGCCCGGTCGAGCCGCCGGGTCAGCAGCATGCCCAGGGTCTGGTGGGCGAGCCGCCCCTCGAACGGATAGGTGACGAGATAGGAGCGGCTGGCGTGGGTGAAGGTCTCCACCAGGAGGTCGGAGCGGCCGGGCAGGCGCGAGCGGGCCTTCTGCAGTTCCAGCCACTCGCGCACCTGCTCTGGCAGGCTCACCCAGCGCTCGGGGGCGGCGAGGATGGCGCGCACACCTTCTGCCAGGAAGGTGGAGAGGGGGAACTTGCCGCCGTCATAGGCCGGCACCTTGGGCTCGGGATCGGTGGTGCGCGAGACGTAGATCTCGTCTTCGACCAGGGCTTCGAAGCGCAGGATCTCGCCGGCGAAGACGAAGGTGTCGCCGGGTGTCAGGGTCTCAACGAAATATTCCTCCACCTCGCCGAGGATGCGCCCGCCGAAGCGCACCCTGCCCGCCACCCCGCCCTTTGAGGCGCCGCGGGCGGAGACGAGGCGCACCTTCAGCATGGGCGATTCCACGATGGTGCCCACGTTCAGCCGGTAGGCCTGCGCGATCATGGGGTTGGTGACGCGCCACAGCCCTTCTTTGGTGCGGCGGATCTTGGCGAAGCGCTCATAGGCTTTCAGCGCGTAGCCGCCGGTGGAAACGAACTCCACCGTGCGGTCGAAATCGGCGCGGCTGAGGGCGCGATAGGGAGCGGCGGAACGCGCCTCCTCATAGAGCGCCGCGGCATCGAAGGGCGCGGCGCAGGCCATGCCGAGCACATGCTGGGCGAGCACGTCGAGGGCGCCGGTGCGCTCGGGCGGGGTGTCCTGCGCGCTGGCCCGCACCGCCTCCAGAGCGGCGCGGCATTCCAGCACCTCGAAGCGGTTGGCCGGCACCAATACGGCGCGCGAGGGCTCGTCGAGCCGGTGGTTGGCGCGGCCGATGCGCTGCATGAGGCGCGAGGAGCCCTTGGGCGCGCCCACATTCACCACCAGATCCACGTCGCCCCAGTCGATGCCGAGGTCGAGGGATGAGGTGGCCACCACCGCCTTCAGGCGCCCCGCCGCCATGGCCGCCTCCACCTTGCGGCGCTGGTCAACCGCCAGCGAGCCGTGGTGCAAGGCGATGGGCAGGGTCTCGTCATTGATGCGCCACAGCTCCTGGAACAGCAGCTCGGCCTGCCGGCGCGTGTTGACAAAGATCAGGCTCAGCCGGTTGGCGCGGATGAGGGCATAGATGTCCTTCAGCGCGTGGAGCGCCATGTGGCTCGCCCAGGGCATGGGCGCGCTGGTGGGGAGAATGGAGAGGTCCGGCGCCGCACCGCCGGTGGTCACCACCAGATCGGCGAGGGCGTCTGCGGGGGGCGCATCGTCACGCTGCGCCACCAGATAGCGGCGCAGGTCGTCGGGCTCGGCCACGGTGGCGGAGAGGCCGACGCATTGCAGGCCGGGCGAGATCGCGCGCAGGCGGGCGAGCGCGAGGGCGAGCAGGTCGCCGCGCTTGGAGGTGACGAGGGCGTGCAGTTCGTCCAGCACCACCCGCTTCAGGCCGGCGAAAAGATATTCGGCATCCTTCGAGGCGAGCAGGAGCGAGAGCTGCTCGGGCGTGGTCAGCAGGATGTGGGGCGGATCCCTGCGCTGGCGCTGGCGCTTGGAGGAGGGGGTATCGCCGGTGCGGGTCTCGACGCGGATGGGCAGGCCCATCTCGGCCACCGGGGTTTCGAGGTTGCGGGCAATGTCCACCGCCAGCGCCTTCAGCGGCGAGATGTAGAGGGTGTGGAGCGGCGAGGTGCGCTCCACCGTCTGCGCCATGCCCTCCTTTGGCAGGGAGGCGGCCAAGCGGCGCTTCTGCGGCGCCGCGGCCAGCTCCACCAGGGTGGGCAGGAAGCCCGCCAGGGTCTTGCCGGCGCCGGTGGGGGCGATGAGCAGCACCGAGCGCCCGGCCGCCGCCGCCCTCAGCAGATCGAGCTGGTGGGCCCGGGGGGTCCAGCCGCGCGCGCGGAACCAGCGCTGGAAGACTTCGGGCAAGGCACCTTCGCCCGCGTCCGAGCGCGGCGCGTCGGCGCGGCGCCTCGGCTTGGCGGGAGAAGGGGGTTCCGGGCTGGGCGCTGGTTTCGGCACGGGGAGAACATAAGGGGTCCATCGGCATTGCGCGACTCCCTCGGGCCGATCGCGGGCGGCCGGTTCTCGGGTGCCGTTACGTCCTTAATCGGCCGTCAACCCTTCCCCGTGCAAGGTGCCGCAAATCCCGCCCCTGTGGAGTGATCCGTCCCATGATGTCTCGCGCCGACCGCACCGCATTGAGCGAATGGTGGTGGACGGTGGACCGGGCGCTGCTCGCCAGCCTGTTCGCCCTCATGGTCATCGGCGTCATCCTCTGCCTCGCCGCCAGCCCGGCGGTGGCGGCGCGGCTCAATATCTCCGATCCGTTCCATTTCGTGCACCGCCAGGTGCTGTTCCTGATCCCCGCCGCGGCGGTGATGATCGCCACCTCGTTCCTCTCGCCGCGCAACGTGCGGCGGCTCAGCATGGTGCTGTTCATCATCTTTCTCGCCGGGCTGTTCGCGACGCTGGTGTTCGCGCCCGAGGTGAAGGGCGCGCGGCGCTGGCTGGTGATCGCCGGCACCAACGTGCAGCCGTCCGAATTCCTGAAGCCCGCCTTCGTGGTGATTGCCGCCTGGCTGTTCTCGGAAAGCTCCAAGCGCCCGGAGATGCCGGCGACGCTGCTGGCCATGGGCCTCGTGGGCGTGGTGCTGGTGCCGCTCATCCTTCAGCCGGACTTCGGCCAGACCATCCTCATCAGCCTCGTGTGGGCGGCGCTGTTCTTCATGGCCGGCCTGCGCTGGATCTGGATGGTGGGCCTGACCGGGCTCGGCGCCGGCGGCCTCTTCATCGCCTACAATCTGGTGCCCCACGTGCAGAAGCGCATCGCCCGCTTCCTCAATCCGGATTCCGGCGACACTTACCAGATCGACGCGGCGCTCAATTCCTTCCGCAATGGCGGCTGGTTCGGCCAGGGGCCGGGCGAGGGCACGGTGAAGCGCGGGCTGCCCGACGGCCATACCGATTTCGTCTTCGCCGTGGCGGGGGAGGAGTTCGGCGTCATCCTGTGCCTCATCATCCTTGCGCTGTTCGCCTTCATCATCCTGCGGGCGCTGTCGCGGGCCTCGCAGGAGACCGACCCCTTCGCCCGTTTCGCCATCACCGGCCTTGCCATGCTGTTCGGCCTGCAGGCGGCGATCAACATGGCGGTGAACGTGCACATCGCCCCGGCCAAGGGCATGACGCTGCCCTTCATCTCGGCCGGCGGCTCCTCGCTGATCTCGCTGGCCTTCGGCATGGGGATGCTGCTCGCTTTGTCGCGCAAGAGGCCCGGCGCCGCCGCGCTCGCCGCCCTGAGCGAGGCGCCGGCGCGGCGCCGGGACGAGGGCGCGGAGCTGCGCGACCTGCCGGCTCCGGCGGGTGTTGCCGGGGCGGCGCTGGCGCCCGGCGCGTGAGGCGGTCCCGTAAGCCGGTCCCTCTTGGCGCGAAAATGCTCTAAAACCCGCTCCGCCGCTGCGGCACCCGCCACCGGCGGAGCGCACAGCCGGGCGGCGGACGGATTGCGGCCGTGGGGGACAACGTGAGCCAGCTCATTCTTCTTGCCGCCGGCGGCACCGGCGGCCATCTCTTTCCCGCCGAGGCGCTGGCCCATGCGCTGACCGCGCGCGGCTTCACCGTGGACCTCGCCACCGATGCCCGCGCCGCGCGCTATGCCGGCAGCTTTCCCGCCCACGAGCTGCATGTGCTGCCCGCCGACACGGTGCGCGGCCGTTCCCCGGCGAGCCTTGCCCGGACCGGCTACGCGCTGGCCTCCGGCTTCATGACCGGCCTCGCCCTGATGAAGCGGCTGAAGCCCGCCGTGGTGGTGGGATTCGGCGGTTATCCCACGGTGCCGCCGCTGTTCGCCGCATCGTTCCGGGGCATCCCCACCGTGATCCACGAGGCCAACGGCGTGATGGGCCGGGCCAACCGGCTGCTGGCGCGGCGGGTGAGCGCCATCGCCACCGGCTTCGACGGCCTCGGCAAGGACGATCCCGCCCTGATGAACAAGGTGGTGTGGACGGGAAATCCGCTGCGCCCCGCCGTCGTCGCCGCCGCGGGCGCGGCCTACGATCCGCCGCAGCCGGGCGGCCCGCTGCGGGTTCTGGTGTTCGGCGGCAGCCAGGGGGCGCGGGTGATGTCCGATGTGGTGCCTGCCGCCATCGAGCATCTGCCGGCGCCGGTGCGCGGCCGCCTCGCGATCGTGCAGCAGGCCCGCGAGGAGGATCTGGAGCGGGTGCGTGCCACCTATGACCGGCTCGGCGTCCGGGCGAAGGTCGAGACCTTCTTCGACGACCTGCCGCAGCGCATGGCCGCGGCGCATCTGGTGATCTCCCGGTCCGGCGCCGGCACGGTGGCCGAGCTGTCCGCCATCGGCCGGCCCGGCGTGCTCGTGCCCCTGCCCCACGCCCTCGACCAGGACCAGGCGGCCAACGCCCTTGCCCTGAGCCGGATCGGCGGCGCGCTCACCCTGCGCCAGGTGGAGTTCACGCCGGAGCGCCTCGCCGCCGAGCTCGACCGTTTCGCCGGCGAACCTCAAGCATTGACGCAGATGGCCGATAAGGCCAGAAGCCAAGGCGTGCTCGACGCTGCGGACCGCCTGGGCGATCTCGTCCAGCATCTGGCGGCGGGCGGAAAAGTCATGAATTTTCAGGGGAAGCGGGCATGAAGCTGCCGTCCGGCCTGGGGCCTATCCATTTCGTCGGCATCGGCGGCATCGGCATGAGCGGCATCGCCGAGGTGCTGCACAATCTCGGCTATGAGGTGCAGGGCTCCGACCAGTCCGACAGCGCCAATGTGAAGCGCCTGCGCGAGAAGGGCATCAAAGTCTTCATCGGCCACGACGCGGCCCACGTGGCGGACGCCCACGTGCTGGTGGTGTCCTCGGCGATCAAGCGTGACAATCCCGAGCTCGTCGCCGCGCGGGCGAAGCGCCTGCCGGTGGTGCGCCGCGCCGAGATGCTGGCCGAGCTGATGCGGCTGAAGAGCTGCGTCGCCATCGCCGGCACCCACGGCAAGACCACCACCACCTCGCTGGTGGCCACCCTGCTCGATGCCGGCGGCTTCGACCCCACCGTGATCAACGGCGGCATCATCAACGCCTACGGCACCAACGCCCGCCTCGGCGACGGCAACTGGATGGTGGTGGAGGCCGACGAGAGCGACGGCACCTTCCTGAAGCTGCCCACCGAGGTCGCCATCGTCACCAATATCGATCCCGAGCACCTCGACCACTTCAAGACCTTCGACAAGGTGCAGGAGGCTTTCGAGACCTTCGTGGAGAACCTGCCCTTCTACGGCTTCGCGGTGATGTGCATCGACCATCCGGTGGTGCAGGCCCTGGTGGGCCGCATCGAGGACCGGCGCGTCATCACCTATGGCGAGAACCCGCAGGCCGACGTGCGCCTCGTGGACGTGGACCTGAAGGGCGGCATCACCAAGTTCGGCGTCGTCTTCCGCAACCGGGCCGGCGAGACGGTGCACCATATCGAGGGTCTGCGCCTTCCGATGCCAGGCAAGCACAATGCCCTCAATGCCACGGCGGCCATCGCGGTGGCCCACGAGCTGAAGGTGCCGGACGCCAAGATCATCGAGGCGCTCGGCGGCTTCGGCGGGGTGAAGCGGCGCTTCACCCGCACCGGCGAGTGGAACGGCGTCACCATCTTCGACGATTACGGCCACCACCCGGTGGAGATCGCCGCCGTGCTGCGCGCCGCCCGCGGGGCGAGCGAGGGGCAGGTGATCGCCGTGGTGCAGCCGCACCGCTACACCCGCCTGCAATCCCTGTTCGACGAGTTCTGCACCTGCTTCAACGATGCGGACCACGTGATCGTCGCCCCCGTCTATGCGGCGGGCGAGGCCCCCATTGAGGGGGTGGATCGGGACCATCTGGCGGCCGGGCTCATCGCCCATGGCCATCGCAGCGTGACGGCGCTTCAGGGGCCGGAGGAACTGGCCAATGTGGTGGCCGGGCTGGCGAAGCCCGGCGACTATGTGGTGTGCCTCGGCGCCGGCAGCATCAGCGCCTGGGCCTATGCCCTGCCGGGCGATCTCGCCGGGCTGAAGCCGGCGGCGTGAGCCGATATTCCCGGGATTGCGGCGGCCTCAGGCCGCCGCGTCCGCGGTGAGCGCGCCGGCGATCTCCCGCTTCATCGCAGAGATGGTCGCGGCATAATCCGCCGCGCCGAAGATGGCGCTGCCGGCGACGAAGGTGTCGGCCCCCGCCGCGGCGATGGCGCCGATATTGTCCACCTTCACGCCCCCGTCCACTTCCAGGCGGATCTCGCGGCCGCAGGCGTCGATGCGTTGGCGGATCGCCGCCAGCTTGTCGAGGGCGCCGGGAATGAAGGCCTGCCCGCCGAAGCCCGGATTCACCGACATCACCAGCACGAGGTCGAGGGCATCGAGCGTGTGGTCGAGCACATTGAGGGGCGTCGCCGGATTGAGCACGAGTCCCGCCTTCACCCCCTTGGAGCGGATGAGCTGGAGCGAGCGGTCCACATGCTCGCTCGCCTCCGGATGGAAGGAGATGAGATCGGCGCCGGCCGCGGCGAAGGCCTCGATCATCGTATCCACGGGCTTCACCATCAGATGCACGTCGATGGGCGCCGTGGTCAGCGGGCGCAGCGATTGCAGCACCAGCGGGCCGATGGTGAGGTTGGGGACGTAATGGTTGTCCATCACGTCGAAATGGATCCAGCCGGCGCCGGCGGCGAGCACCGCCTCCACCTCCGCGCCCAGCCGGGCGAAATTGGCGGAGAGGATGGACGGGGCGATGATGGGGGCGAGGCGGGCCATCAGTGCAGCACCCTCTGGCCGAGGCTGCCGGCGGCATAGCGCCGGGCCATGTCGTCGAGGCCGATGGGGCGGATCTTCTCGGCCTGCCCGGCAGCGCCGAAAGCCTCGAAGCGGGCCATGCACACCTTTTTCGCCTCCTCCATGGCGGCGGCGAGGAACTTGCGGGGATCGAATTCCGAGGGGCTCTTCGTGATGGCGCGGCGCAGCGCGGCGGTCATGGCGAGGCGGATGTCGGTGTCGATGTTCACCTTGCGCACGCCGTGGCGGATGCCCTCCTGGATCTCCTCCACCGGCACGCCGTAGGTCTCCTTGATGTCGCCGCCGAAGGTGCGGATCTCCTCCAGCAGGTCTTGCGGCACCGAGGAGGAGCCGTGCATCACGAGGTGCGTGTCGGGGATGCGGGCGTGGATGGCCTTCACCCGGTCGATGGCGAGGATGTCGCCGGTGGGCTTGCGGGAGAATTTATAGGCGCCGTGGGAGGTGCCGATGGCGATGGCGAGCGCATCGCACCCCGTGGCGGCGACGAAATCCGCCGCCTGGTCGGGATCGGTGAGCAGGTCCGAATGGTCGAGGGCGCCCTCGGCGCCGTGGCCGTCCTCCGCCTCGCCCTTGCCGGTCTCCAGCGAGCCGAGGCAGCCGAGCTCTCCCTCCACCGACACGCCCACCGCATGGGCCAGCTCCGCCACCTTGGCGGTCACCGCCACGTTGTAGGAATAGTCGGCCGGGGTCTTGCCGTCCTCCTTCAGGGAGCCGTCCATCATCACCGAGGAGAAGCCGGACTTGATGGCGCCCATGCACACGGCGGGGGAGGCGCCATGGTCCTGGTGCATCACCACCGGGATCTCCGGATAGGTCTCCACCGCCGCCGCCACCAGATGGCGCAGGAAGGCCTCGCCGGCATATTTGCGCGCGCCCGCCGAGCCCTGCAGGATCACCGGCGCGGAGGTGGCGCGGGCCGCCTCCATGATGGCTTTCACCTGCTCCATATTGTTCACGTTGAAGGCGGGCAGGCCGTAGGAATGCTCCGCCGCGTGGTCCAGAAGCTGGCGCATGGAAACGAGGGCCATGGTGTTGTCCTCCCGAACGATTGCTTTTCTCGTTGGTCTCAGGCGAGGGCGCGGCGCACGGCTTCCGCCACCTTCTCCGGTGTGAAGCCGAACAGCGGCCAGAGGTCCTTCTCCGGCGCGCTCTCGCCGAAGCGGTCGATGCCGATCGAGGTGACGCCGCGGCCGAGGAGCCCGCGCCAGCCCCGCGTCACCCCCGCCTCGATGGTGACCACCGGCAGGCCGTGCGGCAGCAACGCGGCGCGCTCGGCCTCGGGCAGCTTCTCGAAGCGCTCGCGGCACGGCAGGGAGACGACGCGGGTGCCGATGCGCGCATCGTCCAGCAGCGCCGCCGCCTTGATGGCGAGCTGCACTTCCGAGCCGGTCGCCACCAGCACGGCGCGGATGTCGTCGGTGCTTTCCGTCAGCACATGGGCGCCGTCGGCGATGGCCGCGACCTGCTCCGGGGTGCGCGTCTGGGCGGGAAGGTTCTGGCGCGACAGGATGAGGGCGGTGGGCCCGTCCCTGCGCTCCAGCGCCGAGCGCCACGCCACCAGCGTCTCCACCGCATCGCACGGGCGCCAGACGTCGAGATTGGGGATGAGCCGCAGGCTCTCCACATGCTCCACCGGCTGGTGGGTCGGCCCGTCCTCGCCGAGGCCGATGGAATCGTGGGTGAGGATGTAGATCACCCTCTGGCCCATGAGCGCGCTCATGCGCATGGCGTTGCGCGCATAGTCCGAGAAGACGAGGAAGGTGGCGACGAAGGGGATGAAGCCGCCATGCAGCGCCAGCCCGTTGGCGATCGCTGACATGCCGAACTCGCGCACCCCGAAGAAGATCTGGTTGCCGGCGGGGTCGCGGGTCACCGGCACGGCGCCGGGGAAGGTGGTGAGGTTGGAATGGGCGAGGTCCGCCGAGCCGCCGATCAGCTCGGGCACGGCAGGGGCGAGGGCCGAGAGCGCCATCTGGCTGGCCTTGCGGCTCGCCACCGTATCGGCGCGCTCGACGGCGGCGGCCAGCGCCGCATCACACGTGGCGCCGAAGGCTTCGGAGAGATCACCCGACAGGCGGCGACGGAATTCGCCGGCCGCCTCGGGATAGGCCCGCGCATAGGCCGCCATGCGCGCCTCCCAGGCGGCCTGGCGGGCATTGCCGGCCTTGCGCGCGTCCCATTGCGCGCAGATGTCGGCGGGGATCGCGAAGGGCGCCTGCTCCCAGCCCATGGCGGCGCGGGTGCGGGCGATCTCGTCCGGCCCCAGCGGCGCGCCGTGGGTGTCCTGATGGCCCTGCTTGGTGGGCGCGCCGCGGCCGATCACTGTCTTGCAGCAGATCAGGGTGGGGCGGGCACCATCCTCCAGCGCCGTCCGGATCGCAGCGTCGATGGCCTTCGGATCGTGGCCGTCCACCTCGGCGATCACCTGCCAGCCATAGGCGCGGAAGCGCGCGGGGGTGTCGTCGGCGAACCACTCGCCCACCTTGCCGTCGATGGAGATGCCGTTGTCGTCATAGAAGGCGACGAGCTTGCCGAGGCCGAGCCGGCCCGCCAACGAGCACACCTCGTGGCTGATGCCCTCCATCAGGCAGCCGTCGCCGAGGAACACGAAGGTGCGGTGATCGACGATATCGAGCCCCGGCCGGTTGAACTGGGCCGCCAGCGTCTTCTCGGCGAGCGCCATGCCCACCGCATTGGCGAGGCCCTGGCCCAGCGGGCCGGTGGTGGTCTCGACCCCCGGCGTGACGCCGTATTCCGGATGGCCGGCGGTGCGCGAATGGAGCTGGCGGAAGCGCTTCAGCTCCTCGATGGGCAGATCGTAGCCGGTGAGGTGCAGCAGCGCGTAGAGCAGCATTGAGCCGTGCCCGTTGGAGAGCACGAAGCGGTCGCGGTCCGGCCAATTCGGGTCGGCCGGATTGTGCCTGAGGTGATCGCGCCACAGCACGGCGGCGATCTCCGCCATCCCCATGGGCGCGCCGGGATGGCCGGATTTCGCCTGCTCCACCGCATCCATGGCGAGGGCGCGCAGGGCGGCGGTGACCGGCCAGGCGAGGGCGCCGGGGGAGCGGTCGAGAGCATGGGGTGCGGCGGTGGTCTCGGCGGCGGCGAGGGCGGTCATGGCGTGTCTCCCCGGATGGGTTGAGGGCGGGCGCGCTCAGCCGGCGCGGCGCTTGCGGTCCACGAGTTTCATGATGAGCGGGGTGAGCAGGAGCTGCATGGCGAGGTCCTGCTTGTTGCCCGGGATGACGATGGAATTCGCCCGCGACATGAAGGAGTTGTGGATCATCGACAGGAGATAGGGGAAGTCGATGCCGCGCGGGTTGCGGAAGCGGATCACCACCATGGATTCGTCCGGGGTGGGGATCCAGCGGGCGATGAACGGGTTGGAGGTGTCCACCGTCGGCACCCGCTGGAAGTTGATGTCGGTCTCGGTGAACTGCGGGCAGATGTAGCGCACGTAATCGGGCATCCGCCGCAGGATGGTCTCGGTGACATCTTCGGTGGAATAGCCGCGGGTTGCCTTGTCGCGATGGATCTTCTGGATCCATTCGAGATTGATCACCGGCACCACGCCGATCTTCAGGTCCGCATGCTGGGCGAGGTTCAGATCGTCGGTGACGACGGCGCCGTGCAGGCCCTCGTAGAACAGGAGGTCGGTGCCGCCCTCCAGCTCCTGCCAGTCGGTGAAGCGGCCGGGATCGGCGCCGTAGAGCTTGGCCTCGTCCGCATCGTGCACATAGTGGCGCACCTTGCCGGTGCCCGACGCGCCATAGTCGCGGAACAGCGTCTCCAGCTCGCCGAGCAGGTTGGTCTGCGGCGAGAAATGGCTGAAATGCTTGTTGCCGTTGACCGCTTCCTTGGCCATCAGCTCGCGCATCTCGAAGCGGTCGTAGCGGTGGAAGGAATCGCCTTCCACGTAAGCGGCTTTCACGCCCTCGCGCCGGAAGATCTGGTCGAAGGTGCGCTTCACCGATGTGGTGCCGGCCCCCGAGGAGCCGGTGACCACGATGATGGGATGCTTCCGTGACATGGGCGGCCCGAGCTCCTTCAGATGAACAGGCCGCGCTGCGCGAACAGCGGCGAACGTTCGCTCTGCCCCACCGGCTCCAGGTGATAGCGCGCCACCCGCGCCACCTCCCCGCGCGAGCCGAAGACGAGGGCGGTGCGCTCATGGGGCGTCGCCGCGCGCAGGTCGAGGATGGGCGTGCGCCCCTCGGTGGCGGCGCCGCCGGCCTGCTCCATCAGGAAGGCGATGGGGAAGGCTTCATAGAGCAGGCGCAGGCGGCCGTTCGCATAGCCTTTGCGGCCGTCGCCCGGATAAAGGTAGATGCCGCCGCGGCGGAAGATGCGATGGGCGTCGGCCACCATGGAGGCGACCCAGCGCATGTTGAAGTCGCGCTCGTGCGGACCCGAGGCGCCGGCGAGGCAGTCGTCCACATAGAGCCGGATGGGGGGATCCCAATGCCGGTAGTTGGACATGTTGATGGCGAATTCCGCCGTCTCCTCGGCAACGCGCACCGCGCCGTCCACGAGGCGGAAGCTGCCCTCCCGGTCGAGGGCGAAATGCCAGGTGCCCGCGCCCACCGAGAGCATCAGCGCCACATGGGGCCCGTAGATCACATAGCCGGCCGCCAGCAGCTCGCGCCCGGAGCGCTGGAAAGCGGCGGCGCCGGTGCCGGCGACCCCCTCCGGGCGGGCGAAGACGGAGAAGATGGTGCCGACCGAAATGTCGGTGTCGATGTTGGACGAGCCGTCCAGGGGATCGAGCGCCACCAGCAGCGTGCCGTCGAGGGCGAGGGCGACGGGCCCGTCGGCCTCCTCGGAGACGAGGGCCGCCACCGGCGCGCGCCGCGCCGCCGCCACCATGAGGTCGTGGGCGATGACGTCGAGCGCCTTCTGGCCCTCCCCTGCCTCGCCGCAGGCGAGGACGGCACCGAGATCGCCGCCGAGCGGCCCCTCGGCGATGCGGGCGGCGAGCGCCTTGGCGCCGTCGGTCAGAGCGTTGATGGTCGAGGCGACGTCGCGGCGCAGGCCGTCGGCGCCGGCCCATTCGTCGAGGACGGCAGCAAGCGGCATGTGCGGCAAGGCAGGGCTGTCGGCAGCGGGCACCGGCATGGGTCGTCTCCTTGGTGTTTCCTCGGCGCGGCCCGTTGTCCGGGCCGTCATCGGTCGTCGTTCGTTGGGTCTTCTTGGCGTCTTCGGTCTTCGGTCAGCGGTTGTCGTCCGCGGCGCGCGGGGGCGCATCGATGCCGCCGGCGAAGACCCGGCTCGCGCGCACGTCCTGTTCGGTGATGGTGGAGAGCGCCGCGCGATCCACCGGCCCCGGCGCCTCGAACAGGCGAAGCGACTGGCGCAGCCGCATGCGGTCGAAGGCGTTGCGGATGGAGCGGGCGTTGGCGAAATTGGGCTGGCTCCGGCGCAGCGCCACATAGTGCGCCAGCGCCGCCTCGGCCTCGGGCGAGAAGGTGTAGTCGGCCTCTTCCGCCATGGAGCGGGCGATGGCGACCAGCTCGTCGTCCTCGTAATCGGGAAAGTCGATGTGGTGGGCGATGCGCGAGCGAAAGCCGGGGTTGCTCGAGAAGAAGCGGTCCATGCGGTCCTTGTAGCCGGCGAGGATCACCACGAGATCGTCCCTCTGGTTCTCCATCACCTGCAGCAGGATCTCGATGGCCTCCTGGCCGTAGTCCCGCTCGTTCTCCGGGCGATAGAGATAATAGGCTTCGTCGATGAACAGGACGCCGCCCATGGCCTTCTTCAGGATCTCCTTGGTCTTGGGCGCCGTGTGGCCGATATACTGGCCGACAAGATCGTCCCGCGTCACCGAGACGAGATGTCCCCGCCGCACATAGCCGAGGCCGTGGAGGATCTGCGCCATGCGCAGCGCCACCGTGGTCTTGCCGGTGCCGGGATTGCCGGTGAAGGCCATGTGCAGGGTGGGCGCGCCGGAGGTGAGGCCCAGCTCCTCCCGCGCCCGGCCCACCACCAGGTGGGCGGCGATCTCGCGGATGCGGCGCTTCACCGGCTTGAGGCCGACGAGATCGCGTTCCAGCTCCTCCAGGATCTTGGGCACCTCGCTCCTGGAAAAGAGAGCGCCGAGGTCGAGCCCGCCCTCGGCCTGCGTGGCCGGCAGCGCGGCGGTCGTTGCGGACACGGAAGCGTTGAGCATGGCTCGAACCTCGGCGAAGGCGCGCGGTGGGAACAGCCGCGCGGGTCACGGGATGAAGGGTGATCAGCGGGCCGTGTCGGCGGCCCGGTAGGAGAAGCCGTAGCGCTGCATGCGGCCGGCGCCTTCCTGGCGGGTGAGGCGGAAGCCCTCTTCTTTCTCCGGCCGCTGGACGATGAAGGAGAGCCGCACCGTCTCCCAGCCCCGGGTGGAGTCGAAGGCGTGCACCCGCACGTATTCGCCGGGAAAGGCGGCGCGGCAGGCGTCGATCTCGCCCATGACGCCGGCGGCGTCGCGCAGGTCGAACATGGGCGGGCCCCACATCTCCCAATAGGTGTTGCGGGGGTGGGGATCGTCGGTGTGCTCCACCGAGACCGCCCAGCCCTGCTCCAGGCAATATTGCACCTGGGCGGCGACCTGGGCCCTGGTGAGGTCCGGCAAGAAGGAGAAGGTGCCTTGGGTGATTTGCATGTCTCTTCTCCTCAGGCAACGGACGCGGTGGGCACGTAATCGGAGGTGTCGGTGGAGGCGTAGTCGAAGGTGACCTCGCCCCAGGTGTCGAGCGCGGCGCGCAGCGGCTGGCACCATTTGGCGGCGGCGATCAGGATCTCCGGGCCTTCCTTCCTGATGTCGCGTCCCTCGTTCCGGGCGAGGATCATGGCTTCCAGGGCGACGCGGTTGGCGGTGGCGCCCGCCGCGATGCCGTCGGGATGGCCGATGGTGCCGCCGCCGAACTGCAGCACCACGTCCTCGCCGAACAGGTCGATGAGCTGGTGCATCTGTCCGGCATGGATGCCGCCGGAGGCCACCGGCATCACCTTCCTCAGGCCCGCCCACTCCTGCTCGAAGAACAGGCCGCGGGTGAGATCCTGCTTGGTCGTCATCTCGCGGCAGACGTTGTAGTAGCCCTGCACGGTCATGGGATCGCCTTCCAGCTTGCCCACCGCGGTGCCGGCATGCAGGTGATCGACGCCGGCCAGCCTGAGCCATTTGGCGATGACGCGGAACGAGACGCCGTGGTTCTTCTGGCGCGTGTAGGTGCCGTGACCCGCGCGGTGCATGTGCAGGATCATGTCGTTCTCGCGGCACCAGTTGGAGATCGACTGGATGGCGGTCCAGCCGATGATCAGGTCCACCATCACGATGGCCGAGCCCAGCTCCTTGGCGAACTCGGCGCGGCGGTACATCTCCTCCATGGTGCCGGCGGTGATGTTGAGATAGTGGCCCTTCACCTCGCCGGTCTCGGCCTCGGCCTTGGAGACCGCCTCCATGCAGTAGAGGAAGCGGTCGCGCCAGTGCATGAAGGGCTGGGAATTGATGTTCTCGTCGTCCTTCACGAAATCGAGGCCGCCCTTCAGGGCTTCGTAGACCACGCGGCCGTAGTTCTTGCCGGAAAGACCGAGCTTCGGCTTGGTGGTGGCGCCGAGCAGGGGCCGGCCGAACTTGTCGAGGCGCTCGCGCTCCACCACGATGCCGGTGGGTGGGCCGCGGAAGGTCTTCACATAGGCGACCGGCAGGCGCATGTCCTCCAGGCGCGCGGCCTTGAGCGGCTTGAAGGAGAAGACGTTGCCGATGATCGAGGCGGTGAGGTTGGCGATGGAGCCTTCCTCGAACAGGTCGAGATCGTAGGCGATGTAGCAGAAATACTGTCCCGGCTGTCCCGGCACCGGCTCCACCTTGTAGGCCTTGGCGCGGTAGACGTCGGCGGCGGTGAGCCGGTCGGTCCACACCACGGTCCAGGTGGCGGTGGAGCTTTCGCCCGCCACCGCCGCGGCGGCCTCCACCGGGTCCACGCCCTCCTGCGGGGTGACGCGGAAGACCGCGAGAATGTCGGTGTCCTTCGGCGCGTAATCGCCGTCCCAATAGCCCATCTGGGCGTACTTCAGGACACCCGCCGCATATCTCTTCTTGGCGTCGCGGATCTGTCCGATGGCGGCGTCGGCACCCATGGCGTTCCTCCTTCGTTGTTAGACGAAGGTTGCAGGAGGCCTCGGCTTAGGTAAATTTGAATGTTGTGAAAGACACATTCGGAAAAGCTGAATTTCATGCCCCACTGGACCTTGAAGCAGCTCCGCCTTGTGGCCCTCGCCGAGGCCTCCGGCTCCTATGCCAAAGCCGCGCAGGACATGGGTTTGAGCCCGCCCGCCGTGACCGCGCAGATGAAGGCGCTGGAGGAGGAGCTGGGCCTGCCGGTGTTCGAGCGTATCGGCGGCCGGCTGCGACCCACCGCCGCGGGCCGCGAGCTGATCCGCGCCTACCAGCGCATCGCCCTTGCCCTCGACGAGGCGGAGCGGGCGCTTGCCGCGTTCAAGAGCCCGGAGCAGGGCCTCGTGGTGGTGGGGGTGGTGTCCACGGCGAAATACTTCGCGCCCATGGCGCTCGCCGCCTTCCGCAAGCGCCATCCGCGGATCGAGCTGAAGCTCGTCATCGGCAACCGCTCGGAGATCATCGCCGGGCTCGCCACGCTGGATCTGGACGTCGCCGTCATGGGCCGCCCGCCGGCCGAGCTGGACGCGCAGATGCAGGTGATCGGCGATCATCCCCATGTGGTCATCGCCCCGGCCGGCCATCCGCTGCTGAAGCGCCGGAAGCTCTCGCCGAAGGATCTCTCGAAGGAGCCCTTCCTGGTGCGCGAGAAGGGCTCGGGCACGCGCAGCCTCATGGAGCGGTTGTTCGAGGAGGCGGGCGTGCCGCAGCCGCCCATCGCCATGGAGATCGGTTCCAACGAGACCATCAAGCAGGCGGTGATGGCGGGGCTCGGCCTGTCCTTCATCTCCGCCCATACGGTGGCGGCGGAGGTGGCGGACGGGCGGCTTCGCGTGCTGGAGGTGGAGGGCCTGCCGGTGGTGCGGCAATGGCTGGTGGTGCATGCCCGCGACAAGCGCCTCCTGCCCGCGGCCGGGGCGCTGGTGGAATTCCTCGCCCGCGAGGGCGCGCGCTTCCTGCCGAATATGCCGGGAGGGGAGGGCGGCCGCTGCTTCCTGCCGCGGATGGCGGATTAGCGGCGCGCTCCGGTCAGCGTTCGCCGGGGGCGCCGATCATGCGTCCGCTGGCGTCGAAGAAGGGATAGGGGCCGGGAAAGCTGCCGATGAAGCTGCGGTGGGTCACCAGCCGGCCCTCCTCCAGGACATGCAGCGCCAGGCTCGGGGGCTCCATGTGGAAGGTGGGCGGCGCGGCCGGATCGAGGGAGAGGCTCACCGAATGGGCGGGCGCCGGCGCGATGGTCGCCGCGACCCCGGCGAAGGTGGCGGAAACGGCGCGATGCACATGCCCGCACACCACCGCGGTCACCTGCGGATGGCGGCGGATCACCTCCTCGAGCGCCGGCGCGTCGGAAAGGTTCTGCGCGTCCATGTGCCGGATGCCGGTGAGGAAGGGCGGATGGTGGAGCGCGACCAGCGCCGGCCTGTCCGGCGCCTGCGACAGCGCGCGGTCGAGGAAGGCAAGGCCCTCCGCCCCGATCTCCCCATGGGGCCGGCCAGGCACGGTGGAATCGAGCATCACGAGGCGCAGCGGGAAATCGTCCACCACATAATGGGCCTTGCCATCCCCCATCCGCCGGGCGACGTCGGGAAAGGCCGCGCGCACCCCGGCCGAGCTGTCGTGATTGCCGGGCACGGGAAAGACCGGCATGGGCAGCGGCCGCAGGAGCTCGATGAAGCGGGCATATTCCTCGGCGCCGTCGAAATCGGTGATGTCGCCGGTGACGATCACCGCATCGGGCCGCGGCGCGAGGGTCAGCAGATGGGCGACGGCCGCTTCGAGGTACCGGGCCGTATCCACCACATCGTAAGCGAGGCTGCCCGGCTTGCGGATATGGGTATCGGTGAGCTGGGCGATAAGCATGAGGCGGTCAGACCAGGGTGCAGCGGGCGGTATCGACGGCGAGGCCCACGGTTTCGCCAATCGAAACCGGAACATCCCCAGGGGCTTCTACCACCAGCCGCGTCCCGTCCCTACAGCCGAGCACGACCTTCTGCCGCGCCCCCTGGAACTGGACCTGCTCGACGGTGACGCGCAGCGCCGCCTCCTCGGGGGCGCAAAGCCGCGCCGCCTCCGGGCGGAACAGCAGGTGCGCCGCGGCGCGATCCCCGCCGCCCAGGGGAAAGCCTCCCGCCGCCGTCTCGAACCGCCCGGCCGTGAGGGTCCCGGGGAGGCGATTGGTGATGCCGACGAAGGTGGCGACGAAATCATCGGCCGGCCGGTCGTAGATGTCGCGTGGCGTGCCCACCTGGGCGATGGCGCCCTGGCGCATCACCACGATGCGGTCGCCCAGCGCCAGCGCCTCGGCCTGATCGTGGGTGACATAGATGGCGGTGATGGCGAGGCTGCGCAGCAAGGCGTCGATCTCGGCGCGCAGGTGCTCGCGCAGGGCCGCGTCGAGGGCGGTGAGCGGCTCGTCGAGCAGGATGACGCGCGGCTGCACCGCAAGCGCCCGGGCGAGGGCGACCCGCTGGCGCTGACCGCCGGAAAGCTGGGTGATGCGCCGCGTCTCCAGCGCCGCGATGCGCATCATCTCCAGCACCGCGCGTGCCGCCTTTTCCCGCTCGGCCTTCGCCACGCCGCGCACGCGCAGGCCATAGGCCACGTTCTCGATGACATTCATGTTCGGGAACAGGGCATAGGACTGGAACACCATGCCCACGTTGCGCCTCTCGATGGGAAGGGCGGTGACGTCGGCGCCGTCGAAGCCCACGGTGCCGCCGGCGTCCGGCGCCTCCAGCCCGGCGATCAGGCGCAGCAGGGTGGTCTTGCCGCAGCCCGAGGGGCCGAGCAGCACCAGCGTCTCGCCGGGGCGGATCTCGAGGTCGAGGGGATCGAGCGCCTTCGTGCCGTCGGCGAAGGTCTTGCCGCATCGGGCAAGGGTGATGGCGGCGCCACGGGCGGTCATGCGTCGTCTCCGGCGGTAATGGGGCGCCGGGCCGGGGCGGCCTGCGCGAGGGTGCTCCCCGCCATCTGCATGGCGACCAGCAGCGGCACGATGAGCACGAAGAAGATCAGCGTATAGGCGCTCGCGATCTCGAGGCGCATGGAGGCGTAGCTGTCGGCAAGGCCCACGGGCAAGGTCTTGGTGAGCGGGGTGTGCAGCATCCAGGTGAGGTTGAACTCGCCGATGGACAGCGTCACCACCATGAGCGCGCCGGCGAGGATGCCGCCCTTCGCGTTGGGCACCACCACATGGGCGAAGCGCTGCCAGGGCGAGGCGCCGAGCGAGGCGGCGCCCTCCTCCAGCGTGCGGACATCGACCGCGGCGAGCACCGCCATCACCGCCCGCAGCATGAAAGGCAGCGTGTAGAGCACGTGGCCCACCAGGATGAACAGGGGGCTGATGCGGAACTCGCGGAACGAGCCGTAGGCGAGGATCAGCGCCAGGGCGAGGGCGAGGCCGGGAATGGCGATGGGCAGGGTCACCACCTCTTCCACCAGCCGGGCGAAGGACGAGGGCTTGCGCGCCAGCGCCCAGGCCGCCGGAACGCCGATGACGAGGGTCGCGGCCAGGGTTCCGAGCGCGATGGCGAGCGACAGGCCGATGGTGCCGGAATAAAGGCTCAGCACCTCGCCGATCCATTTCAGGGTGAGGCCGGAGGCGAGGCCCTGGAAATAGTTCGCCGTCAGCCCGGCGAGGATCGAGGCGCCTGCCGGCACCATGAGAAACGCGGCGACGAGCAGCGTCACCAGCAGCTGCAGGGCGAAGGTGAGGCGGTGGGGGCCCATGGCGCTGCCTTCCCGCTCAGCCGGCCGCCGCCACGCCGGAGCCCGACAGGCTGCGGGTGAGCGCGAGCACGCCCCAGGTGATGAGGCCCAGGGCGAGGGACAGGGCGCTGGCGGTGGCGAAGTTCGCGTTGAGGGTGAACTCGGTATAGATCGTCATCGCCAGCACATCGATGCGGGTGGCCAGGGTGAAGGCGGTTCCGAACGCCCCCATGGCGGTGGCGAAGGCGATGGCGCCGGAGGCCACCAGCGCCGGGGCGATGCCGGGCAAGGTCACGTCGCGCAGCACCTGGACGCGGCGCGCGCCCAACGAGCGCGCGGCTTCCTCCAGCGCCGGATCGAGCTTCTCCACCGCCGCCATGAGGGTGACGATGACCCGCGGCAGCGAGAAATAGACATAGCCCGCGAACAGCCCGCCCATGGAATAGGCGAACACCCACCGGCCGAGCCCGAGCGGCTGGGTGAGGCTGCCCAGCAGGCCCTGCCGGCCGGCCAGCAGGATGATCATGAAGCCGACCACCACGCCGGGAAAGGCGAGCGGCAGGGTCATCAGGGAGACCAGCAGCGCCCGCCCCGGGAAGCGGTTGCGCGCCAGGAACAGCGCCACCACGGTGCCGAGGGCGAGGGTGGCGAGGGTCACCCCCGCGGAGAGCAGCAGGGTGGCGATCAGCGTCTGGAAATGGCGCGGGTTGGTGAGGATGGCGAGATATTCCCCAACCCCGCCGGGGCCGCTGCCGGCCACTGCCACAAGGCGTGCCAAAGGCAGCACGAAGAACGCCGCCGCGAACAGCAGCAGCGGCAGGAGCAGCAGGCGGGCGAGGCGGTCGGCGCTGGACATGGCTCGGGCCTTCAGGCGGGACGGCGCCGGATCACCGGCGGTGGAGGGGGTCGGCGGCCGCGCGCGGAATGCCAGGGCCGCCTGTGCCGGAACACAGGCGGCCCCGCCATCCTGCCCATCCCCGCTCGGGCAGAATAAGCTCTCGGGAGAGGCGGAGGCCTACTTCACCTCGTTGAGATACTTTTCGGCGAAGCCCTTCTGCGCCTGCTCCATCTTGCCGTAGTCCACCGGCTTGGCGCGGGCGTAGTCGGCCGGGGGCAGGAAGCGGCTGGCGATCTCGGCGGGCAGCTCGACGGCGCGGGCGGGGCGCAGATAGGCCTTGGCCCACATCGCCTGTCCCTTGTCGGAGAGCACGTAGTCGAGAATCTTCTTGGCCGCCTCGGGGTGCGGGTCGTTCTTCACCATGCTCATCACATAGGGCACCACCACCGAGCCTTCGCACGGGATGACGAACTCGAAATGCCCCATGTCGCTGTAGCGGGCGCGATAGGCGTTGAAGTCATAGTCGAACAGGATCGGGATCTCGCCCGAGACCACGCGGGCATAGGAGGTCTGCTTGGGCACGATGGGGGCGTTGGCCTGGAGCTTCTTGAAATAGTCGATGCCGGGCTGGAAGTTGTCCAGCGTGCCGCCCATGGCGCCGTTCACCGCCACCGCGCCCACATAGCCGACGAAGGCGCTGGTGGGGTCGAGATAGCCCACCATGCCCTTGTATTCGGGCTTCAGCAGGTCGGACCAGCAGGCCGGCACCGGCGCGCCGCCCAGCGCGTCCTTGTTCACGAACAGGCCGAGGGTGCCGGAATGGATGGTGAACCAGTTGCCGTCCGGATCCTTGAGGCCGGCGGGGATCTCGTCGAAGCCCTTGGGCTTGTACGGCTGGGTGACGCCGGCATCCTTCGCCTTGATGCCGAAGGTGACGCCGAGATAGGCGACGTCGGCCACCGGGCTGTCCTTCTCGGCGATGAGCTGGGTCAGGGACTGGCCGGAATTCTTATTGTCCTGCGGCACGTCGATGCCGAGGTCGGCCTTGATGGACTTCAACATGCCGCCCCAGTCGGCCCATTCGGGCGGGCAGTTGTAGCAGATGGCGTCGGCCGCGCGGGCGGTCGGGGCCAGGCTCAGGGCAAGGGCTCCGGCAAGGAGCGTCGTGGTCAGCAGGCGCACCATGGAAGAAACTCCCTCATTTCGGAGAGGTTGCAGGGTCGGGCTCGGGGATAGGCGGGGCGGCATCGGTCAGGGCCGGGGCCCTGGCGAGGGTGCCGCCGGGACGGACGACGAAGGGCAGGCGCTCCACCGTGGGCGGGGCCTGCCCTTCGAGCTGCTCGAAGATCATTTCCATTGCCCGCTCGCCCATGCGCCGGGTGGGCGTCTCCACGGTGGCGAGGGTGGGCTGGACCATGTGGCCGAGGGCGATGCCGTCGAAGCCCACCACGGATACCTCCTGCGGCACGCCCATGCCCATGGCGCGCAGCGCGCCGGCGACGGAGAGGGCGAGCAGGTCGTTGGAGCAGACGAGGCCGGTGGGGCGGTCGCCGCTGGCGAACAGGCTTTCCAATGTGGCGCGGTGGGTGTCGAGGTCGGCGAGATAATCGAGCTCCACGGGAGGCTCGGCGGAAAGCCCGGCGGTCACCATGGCCAGGGCATAGCCGTCGTAGCGCCGGCGCGAGCGGTCCGAGGTGGCGAAGCGCCCCGCCACGAACAGGATGCGCCGGTGCCCGGCGGCGATGAGCGTGTCGGTCACCGCCCGGGTGGCGGCCGCGTTGTCGACGCAGACGGCGGCGCGTCCGCTGTCCTCGGGCTCATTGAAGACGAGGACGTAGGGAATGCCTTCCTCGTCGAGGGCATCGAGGGTCGGATTCCCGGTGGCGTTGCTCACCGTCAGCACGAGGCCGGCGACGCTCTGCGCCACCAGCGTCTCCACCAGCTCGGGCTCGCGCAGGGCGTCGTAGTCGGTGGCGGTGAGCAGAAGGGTGTGGCCACGCCGGCGCGCCTCCGCCTCCATGCCGGCGACGGCCGCGGCGAACACCGGATTGGTGAGGCTCGGGATCACCACGCCCACGGTGCGGGTCCGCAGGCTCTTCAGGGAGCGGCCGAGCTCGCTCGGGCGGAAGCCCAGCTCCTTCACCGCCGCGCGCACCCGGGCCTCCACCTGTGGGCTGGTGCGGGCCGAGCCGTTGATGACGCGGCTCACCGTGGCGATGGAGCAGCCGGCACGTTCAGCAACGGTGCGTATGGTGATGACGCGTGGCAATCGATGACCCTCCATCCGACGCGCGAGAGCGCCGTTCGCTCGCCGCCGCGTAGGATGAAAACGTTTTCACGCTCTTCCTACACCGGGCTTGCGAAACTTAGGTGACAGGTCTTCGATTGCAAGTTGCCAAGTATTACTTAGACACCTCCAGATTGTTCCGTCCGCGCCCATTCGCCGTGCAAAAATGAACAGCGGGCGTGTCCTCGGCGACACGCCCGCTGTGGGGAGGAGGTCGATCAGGGCGGCGAGAACCCCCTCCTTACCGATGCCTCACCGTTGCGGCGGGCGATCCGTGGATGGCGCGGCCGGGCCTCGCGGAGATCCGCCGGGCGGTCCGTCCGCCATGCCGCCCCGAGGCGGTCCCGGAGGGCGGGGCGGCGGCGGCAGAAGCACCGGCTCGATGCGGGCGAGGCGCTCCAGCTGCTCGGGCGCGAGGCGCGCCTTCAGCGCGGTGGCCGCCTCCTTCAGGCGGGCGGCCTCCTGGCCGCGCTCCACCATGTGCGCGGCGAAGGCCGAGGTGAGGGTGAAGGCTTCGGGCTTGGTCCCGGCGGCCGGCGGCGCAGGGGGCGGGGGCGGGGGCGGCGGCGCGGCGAGGGCCTGCAGCGCGTCGGTATAGGAGCGCCACGCATCGATCTGGTCGGCGCGGATGCCGACGGCGGTCTCGGCCGCGGCCAGGATCCGCGCGAGCCTCATCTGCGCAGGAGGCGGTCCGCCGGGCGGCCCGGCGCGGCGATCGGGGGGAGTTTCGGGACCGGGCGCGCCGGGAGGCGGCGCCGCATGGGCCATGCGCACCGCGCCGGGCGCATCGGCTTCGGCCGGCGGGGCGGGAGGAAGCTCCGGCCCGTCCAGCGCCCAGGTGTCGTCGGCCCACAGGGCATCGCCCCAGATCGGCCCGCCGGCGGCCGCCTCTTCGGCGACGACCCGCATCTCGGCCGGCGAATAGGCCGCCGTCTCGCTCCAGGATCCGCTCTTCGCCCAGGCAACGCCGGCAAAGCTCAGCACCATGACGGTGCCGGTCAGCAGCCGGGCGCGAACTCCGTAAAGGGCCATGGCGACGCCTCTCTCGTTTCGGAACGGGGCGTACCATGGCGGCGGGGCGTTGCTGGAAGAGGTCCGTCTGTATCCGAACGTCTCCCGGACGAACCAATTTGTATCGCAATGTTGCTGCACACGGTGGGGCAACGAACTGTTGCACGTCGGCCCGCCGCCGGGGTGCCGCCGCCGTAACATGGCGGGCGGGGCAAAAGGCGCAGGAAGGGACGAGAGTTTTCAGCCGTGGAGAGTGGGCCGCACATTCTCGTCGTGGACGACGATCAGGAGATCCGCCGCCTGCTGGGCCGTTACCTTTCGGCCCAGGGCTTTCGCGTCACCACCGCCGCCGACGGGCGCGAGATGGAGGAGAAGCTCGCCACGCAGGGCATCGACTTCGTGGTGCTCGACCTCATGCTGCCGGACGCCTCCGGGCTCGACCTGTGCCGGGCGCTGCGGGCGAAGTCGCGCATCCCCATCATCCTGCTCACCGCGCTGAAGGAGGAGGTGGACCGCATCATCGGCCTTGAGATCGGCGCCGACGACTATCTCGGCAAGCCGTTCAACCCGCGCGAGCTGGTGGCGCGCATCCGCGCCGTGCTGCGCCGGACCTCGGCGCTGGAGGCGAGCGCGCCGGCGGGCCGCAGCTATCGCTTCGCCGGCTTCACCGCCGAGCCGGACACCCGCCGGGTGCTGAGCGAGGAGGGCACCGACGTCGGCCTCACCGGGGCGGAGTTCGATCTCCTCGTCGCTTTCCTCGAACGGCCCGGGCGCATCCTTTCGCGCGAGCAGCTTCTCGACATCACCAAGGGCCGCGAGGCCGGCCCCTTCGACCGCTCGGTGGACGTGCTGGTGAGCCGGCTGCGCCGCAAGCTGGGCGACCGCGGCGCGTTCCAGATCTTCAAGACGCTGCGCAACGGCGGCTACCAGCTGGCGGTGAAGGTGGAGACCGAGGAGCCGGCGGCGTGAGGACCCTGCGCGCCCAGGTGACCGCGCTGCTGATCGTCGCGGTGTTCGGCATCGTGGCCTTCGCCAACGCCGCCTCCTTCTTCCTGGTCGCGCCGCCCGGCCCGCCGCCGCCCGGCGAAAGTGAGGTCGATGAGCTCGTCCTCATGGCGAAGCTGGCGGCGACCGCCCCCTCCCTCACCTCGCCCGGCGGCTTCGGCATCCGCGCCGCGCCGCCCACCGGCCGGGTGCGCGAGGCGGCGACCCGCACGCTGCAGGACGCCCTCGCCCGGCGCGGCGTCCGTGCCCCGGTGCGGGTGATCAATGTGGGTCCCGGCGACGACGGCCCGTCCGCCGCGCCCGGCCTGGCGCCGGCTACACCGATGGCGCCGGTCCAGGTGGCGCTGCAGCTGGCTGACGGGCGCTGGCTCGTCACCCGTGCCGGCTTCGGCCTGATGGGTCCGCCGCCGGGGCGCACGCTGAGCCTCGGCACCTGGCTGGCGCTGGTGGCGCTGGGCATCATCGTGGTGGTGATGGTGGCGGTGCGGCGGCTGATGAAGCCCCTCGCCCTCGTCGAGGAGGCGGCCGCGCGCATCGGCCCGGACGGCGAGCCGCCGGTGCTCGCCGAGGATGGCCCGGCGGAGGTGAAGGCGGCGGCGCGCGCCATCAACCGGCTGTCGGCCCGGCTGAAGGGCGCGATGGAGAGCCGCATGCGCATCGTCGCCGGCGCCGCCCACGATCTCAGGACGCCGCTCACGCGCATGCGCCTGCGCGCCGAATTTCTGCCCGACGAGGAGGAGCGCGAGCGCTGGCTGGCCGACCTCGCCGAGCTGGACCGCATCGCCGACAGCGCGATCCGGCTGGTGCGGGAGGATGCGGAGGGCACGCCCGAGGAGGCGATCCGCCTCGATCGGCTCACCCGCGACGTGGTCGAAGAGGTGGCGCTGGTGGGCGGCGCGGCGGTGCTGGCGAGGAGCCGGCCTGTGGAGGTGTCGGGCCGGCCGCTGTCGCTGAAGCGGGCGGTGCGCAATCTGGTGATGAACGCCGCCACCCATGGCCGGGGGGCGCGGGTGTCGGTGGCGCCCGAGGGCAACCGCGCGGTGCTGATGATCGAGGATGACGGCCCGGGCATTCCCGAGGCGCTCATGGGCCAGGTGTTCGAGCCCTTCTTTCGCGTCGATCCGGCCCGGCAGACGAAGATTCCCGGCGCCGGCCTCGGCCTCGCCATCGCCAGCGAGATCGTCACGCGGCACGGTGGGCGGCTGGTACTTTCGAATCGGCCGGGGGGCGGGCTCTCGCAGCGCGTGGAGCTGCCGTTCGCTCCCGATGCGCCGCATAAAATAGCCGACCAAATAAAATAGTTTCCCGGCTATAGACTTGCCGATCTAGCAGCCAGCAGGCGGGCCGGATCGTTGCCGAACGGCCCGCCGCCTTTGCATCACCAGCCGGTCGCGTCGACCGACATGCCTTCGAGATAGGTGATCTTGGCGAGGTCGCCGGGCTGCACCTTGGCGAGGTCGCCCAGCACCTTGTCGTTGGACGCGCGCACCGTGCGCACCGCGCCGAGCGGGCCTTCGAAGGTGACCGTGCCGGCCGCCGGAGCCACGTCGACCAGGGTGGCGGTCATGGTGATCTCGCGGATGCCGAAGCCTTCCGGCCAGCCGGGCAGGCCGGCGTTGAGCGCGGTTTCCTTGAGCACCGCGCCGGGGGTGCCCTGGGTGGCCTTCTGCAGCGCGGTCACCACGCCGGGGACGACGCGGATGGTGAGGTGCTGGCCCACCTGGAAATAGCTGAGATCGCCCACCAGCGGCGGGGCGACGACTTCCCAGCGGTTGCCGTTGGGCATCTGCAGCACCACCTGGCGGGTGGCCGGATTGGCGGAGACGAACTGCACCTTGTAGGTGAGGACGGTGACGGTGCCCACGCCGCCGATGGTCACCATGTCCACGTCGGCCGGCCGGGGCTTGGGCTGGGCGAGCGCGGAAACCGAGGAGCCGGCCACCAAGGCGATGGCGGCGGCGTAGGACAACTTGCGAAGGCTGGGCATGATGGATCCCCGAGTCCGGGCTTTCCCCATTGAAGCCCGTTCGGGGGCACCGCCTAGCACCGGCCGCGGAGGCCCACAACGGGGGCGGCCCGCAATTGGCCCAAGAGAGCAAGCCCGCGTCGCGGTGCCGGGAGAGGCATTGTCATATATCGGTATGAATTCTATGGTGAACGTGAGGTTCCACCTGAAGCCGGGCGCATCGATCGCAGGGGCGTTGAGGGTGTGAGCCGGCTCAATGTCTCAGCCGGCATTAACGATCGTCATGGTTCTGCGCCCCCGTGAGGCAGGCGCAGCGCCAGCGGCGGCCCAGGGAGGGGGTCGGCGCATGAAGCGCTTCGGACAGACAGATCCTGCGTTCAATCTGCCCGCGCTGGTGGGCCGGGGCATCGACGTCGCCAAGGACATGGCGAAGGAAAGCCTCGCGAAATTTCCCATGGCCGCGAAGCTCAATGCCGCTCCGGCGGGCCAGGTGAAGGCCGCCCAGCCCCGGCGCGCCCCCGGACGCGAACCGGCGCCTCCCTTCTTCTTCGAGAATCCCTTCGCTGCGGGAAAGCCAATTTTGCCGGCTCCACAAAAATTGGTAGCCGACTTCAGAGCCCTTTCCGGCATCCGCCACCGGGAAGTGGTGCCCGGCGCGCGCAGCGTGGTGCTCGGCCGTCTCGGCTCCATGGAGGTGCGCCTCGCCCGCAGCGCCGCCGACGTGCGCCGGGCGCAGAAGCTGCGCTACAAGGTGTTCTACGAGGAGATGTCGGCGGTACCCGATGCCGCCGCCCGGCTCGCCCGGCGCGACATGGACGCATTCGATGCCATCTGCGAGCACATCCTGGTGCTCGACCATGATGCCGGCAAGGTGGTGCTCGGCCGTCACAAGCCGAAAGTGGTGGGAACCTACCGTCTGCTGAAGCAGGAGGTGGCCCGGCGCCACGGCGGCTTCTACACCCAGAACGAGTTCGACGTCAGCCGCATCGTCGAGACCCACCCCACCCTGCGTTTCCTGGAGCTCGGCCGCTCCTGCGTGCTCAAGCCCTACCGCAACAAGCGCACGGTGGAGCTGCTCTGGCACGGGGTGTGGACCTATATCCTCGCCAACAAGATCGACGCCATGTTCGGCTGCGCCAGCCTCGAAGGCACCGATCCCGACGCTCTGGCCCTGCCGCTGTCCTTCCTCCACCACAACGCCCTGGCGCCTGAGGAATGGCGCGCCCGCGCGATCGACGGCCGTTACGTCGCCATGGACCGGATGGCCAAGGAGGCCCTCAACCCCAAGGCGGCGCTGCACGCCCTGCCGCCTTTGATCAAGGGCTACCTCCGCCTTGGCGGCTTCGTGGGTGACGGTGCGGTGGTGGACCACCAGTTCGGCACCACCGACGTGCTGATCATCCTGCCCGTGTCGGTCATCAGCCCGCGCTACGTGGAGCATTTCGGCCCGACCGCGAACCGCCACGCCATCTAGGGCGCGCCGCCGAGCGGTTGGCCGCCATCCGGCGCGGCGCCCTCGGGCGCGGGCCGAGGGTGCGAGGCATGGAACAGGTTCAGGTGCAGTATCGCGACCGGGCGGGAAACTGGACGACCGTGATGGTCGTGCAGAATCTTCCGGCGAACATTCTCACCGCCATGCAGTCCGTGTCGCGGGCCAATCCCGGCTGCCGCGTGCGCGCGGTCGATCGCGGCGGGCGCGTGGTGGACATGCTGTAGGCCGTCACCTGCCCGCTTCGCCGCGTGGGGACGGGAGATCGAAGGAACGCCGGCCCTGCCACGCGGGCGGGCCGGCCGTTCGGTCCCTCAGCCGCCGATCTTGCGGCTGCGGTTGCCGAGGGTGCGCAGGCGCAAGGCGTTGAGCTTGATGAAGCCCGCCGCATCGCGATGGTCATAGGCCACCGCGCCTTCCTCGAAGGTCACCAGCTCCTGATTGTAGAGCGAATAGGGGCTCTTGCGGCCGATGACCGTGGCATTGCCCTTGTAGAGCTTCACGATCACCTCGCCGGTCACGAAGGCCTGCGAGTGGTCGATGGCGGCCTGCAGCATCTCCCGCTCGGGGGAGAACCAGAAGCCGTTGTAGATGAGCTCCGCATAGCGCGGCATCAGCTCGTCCTTGAGGTGGGCGGCGCCGCGGTCCAGCGTGATGCTCTCCATGCCGCGATGGGCCGCCAGCAGGATGGTGCCGCCGGGGGTCTCATAGATGCCGCGGGACTTCATGCCGACGAAGCGGTTCTCCACCAGGTCGAGCCGGCCGATGCCGTTGGCCTTGCCCAGCTCGTTGAGGCGGGTGAGCAGGGTGGCGGGCGAGAGCGCCTCGCCATCAATGGACACCGCGTCGCCCTTCTCAAAGCCGATGGTGATGAGGGTCGCCTTGTCCGGCGCCTCCTCGGGCGAGATGGTGCGCTGGAAGACGTATTCGGGCGCGTCCTCGGCGGGATCCTCCAGCACCTTGCCCTCGGAGGAGGAGTGCAGGAGATTCGCGTCCACCGAGAAGGGGGCCTCGCCGCGCTTGTCCTTGGCGATGGGGATCTGGTGCTGCTCGGCGAACTCCAGCAGCCGGGTGCGGGAGGTCAGGTCCCATTCGCGCCAGGGGGCGATGACGGTGATTTCCGGCTCCAGCGCATAATAGCCGAGCTCGAAGCGCACCTGGTCGTTGCCCTTGCCGGTGGCGCCGTGGGACACCGCGTCGGCGCCCATCTTGCGGGCGATCTCGATCTGCTTCTTGGCGATCAGCGGGCGGGCGATGGAGGTGCCGAGCAGGTACAGCCCCTCATAGACCGCATTGGCGCGGAACATGGGGAACACGTACTCGGCGACGAATTCCTCGCGCACGTCCTCGATGAAGATGTTCTCGGGCTTGATGCCGAGCAGCTCGGCTTTCTTGCGCGCCGGCTCCAGCTCCTCGCCCTGGCCGAGGTCGGCGGTGAAGGTGATCACCTCGCAATTGTAGGTGGTCTGGAGCCATTTCAGGATCACCGAGGTGTCGAGCCCGCCGGAATAAGCAAGCACCACCTTCTTCACGTCACGCGCCATCACGTCTCTCGGGAGTAGCAGAGGGAGGAAAGTGGCGCGGACTATAGGCCGGCGCGGCGCCGTGGCAAGTCGCGCGGCGCTCAGGCCGCGCCGCGCAGGGCGGACCAGGCCTCGCGCAGCGCCGTGGCGGCGGCCGAAGCCGTCCGGCGGCCGCCCGCGGCGAGGGCCCGGGCGGTCGCCCGCACCGCCCTGTGCAGGCCCTCGCCCGCCTTGCCGATCGCGGCTTCGAGGCCGGCGTCGGTGGGCGCGGCCGGGCGGTCATAGAGCCACGCCCGGGCGAGCACCACGATCAGCACGACGATGACGCCGGAGAACACCACATCGGTGAAGAAATGCCCGCCGAAGGCGATGCGCAGCCCCCCGGCGGCCAGCGCGAAGCCCACCGCCCCCGCCATGGCGACCGCGCCCAGCGGGCCGGGAACGAGGCTCGCCGGCGCGGTGAGCCAGAAGCCCAGCGCCCCCTCGCCGGAAACGAACGAGCAGTTGGAGGGGCAGGCGCCGCCGTTGTCGTACCAGGGCTTGAAGCTGTCCTTGCCGCCGAAGTCGTCCACATGCACCGGGCGCGGCCGGCCCCATTCCTCCTTCAGAAGGCCGTTCACCACCAGTCCGGGCCCGAGCGCCATGGTCAGCGCCAGCAGCAGCGCCGCCCGCGCGCCCATGAACATCTTCCCGCGCGGGAACAGCAGCTTCAGCACGATGGCGGCGAAGGCCGGCGCGGCGATGAGCCAGGGAATGTAGTTGGCGAGCGAGCGCGCCGTCTTGGCCCAGGGCGCCCCGCCGAGAGGGAAGATGCGGTGGCCGGCATCATAGAACCAGGAGGAGATGGCAAGGTCCCACGCCGGGAAGACGGTGAACAGGATCGCCACCGCCGCCCCGACGACCAGCATGAAGAAGAGCACCCACTTCAAGGCATCATCCGCCGTTCTCTGCCGTTGCCCGCCGCCCCTGCCCGTCCCTTGCGGAACCGCTGTCCGGGACTTGAAGGGGCGGGGCGGGCGTCCCAAACTCGGCCGGCGATGTACAGGCAGGAAACGCCCATGGCCAGCGCCACCCTCGATTTCTATTACGAGTTCGCCTCGCCCTATTCCTACCTTACCGCCATGCGCATCGGCCCGCTGGCCGAGGCGGCGGACGTGCTGGTGAACTGGAAGCCGTTCCTGCTCGGCCCCATCTTCCAGGCCCAGGGCTATACGTCCTCGCCGTTCAACGTGTTTCCCATCAAGGGGGCGCATATGTGGCGGGATCTCGCGCGCCTCGCCGCGCTCGCGCACCTGCCGCCGGTCATCCGGCCCGACCCCTTCCCGGCCAACGGACTTCTGGCGGCGCGGGTGGCGCTGCATCTCAACGATGCGTGCCGGGTGCCGTTCACCCAGGCGGTCTATCGGGCCGAGTTCGCCGAGGGGCGCGACATTTCGAGCCGCGAGACCGTCCGGCAGGTCCTCGCCGGCCTCGGCCATTTCTGCCCGAGCGTGATCGATGACGCCGAGCTGCCGGCCAACAAGGAAGCGCTGCGCGCCCAGACCGAGACCGCCAAGAGCCTCGGCATCTTCGGCGCGCCGAGCTTCGTGACGGCGGACGGCGAGCTGTTCTGGGGCAACGACCGGCTGGAGATGGCGCTGGACCACGCCCGGGCGCTGGCGCGGGCCGCCTGATGGCGTCCGCTTCTTGATCCGCGAGGGTGTCGCGCAGGCGCGGCTCTGCTATATGCCGGCGGCAGAATTTGCGATTTGCCCCGAAGGACGCGGCCGACCATGGCGAATGTCACAGCTTTCCCCGATCAAGCCACCATCGCCGAGCAGACCGCCCGCATGCTGCTGGAGGTGGAGGCGGTGCGCTTCTCCTCCGGCGAGCCGTTCATCTTCACCTCGGGCTGGGCGAGCCCGGTCTATATCGACTGCCGCCGCCTCATCTCCTTCCCGCGGGTGCGCCAGACCCTGGTGGATTTCGGCATCTCCACCATCTATCGCGAGATCGGCTACGAGCAGTTCGACAGCGTGGCGGGCGGCGAGACGGCGGGCATTCCCTTTGCCGCCTGGGTCTCCGACCGGCTGATGCTGCCCATGCAGTATGTGCGCAAGAAGCCCAAGGGCTTCGGCCGCAATGCCCAGATCGAGGGCCATCTGGCGCCGGGCCAGCGGGTGCTGCTGGTGGAGGATCTCACCACCGACGGGCGCAGCAAGGTGACCTTCGTCAATGCGCTGCGCGAGGCCGGGGCGGAATGCGCCCACTGCTTCGTCTTCTTCTATTACGACATCTTCGCCGAGGCGGCGGGCATCCTGAAGGAGTCCGGCCTCACCCTGCACCGCCTCGCCACCTGGTGGGACGTGCTGGCCGAGGTGAAGAAGTCGGGCCGCTTTGAGAACGCGCAGGTGGCCCAGATCGAGGCCTTCCTGCACGATCCCCACACCTGGTCGAAGGCCCACGGCGGCACCGCCACCACCGGCGAGTGACGCCCGCCCCATGAATCTCTACGCCCTCGCCCGTCCGGCGCTGCGCTTCATCTCGGCCGAGCAGGCCCACACCCTGGCCATCAAGGTGCTGAAGCGCGGGCTGGTGCCCGGCGCGTCGAAGCCGGACGACCCGGTGCTCGCCACCCGATTGTGGGGCATCGCCTTTCCCAATCCGGTGGGGCTGGCGGCGGGCTTCGACAAGAATTGCGAGGCGGTGGACCCGCTCCTGAAGCTCGGCTTCGGCTTCGTCGAGGCCGGCACGGTGACCCCGCGTCCCCAGCCGGGAAACCCCAGGCCGCGTCTGTTCCGCCTGGATGAGGACGAGGCGGTGATCAACCGCTTCGGCTTCAACAGCGAGGGGCTGGTGCCCTTCGTCTACCGGCTCGGGCGGCGCAAGGCGGGCGGGGCGCGCGGCATCGTCGGCGCCAATGTGGGGAAGAACAAGGAGAGCGAGGACGCGGTGGGGGACTACACCGCCGGCGTCTCCGCCACCTGCCGGCTCGCCGATTACCTCGTGTGCAACATCTCCTCGCCCAACACGCCCGGGCTTCGGGCGCTGCAGGCGCGTGGCGAGATGGCGGACCTGCTCGCCCACGTGCTGGCGGTGCGCAACGCTTCGATCCCGGAGGCGGCGGACCGCCCGCCGCTGCTGGTGAAGGTGGCGCCGGACCTCGATGACACGGGCCTCGCCGATGTCGCCCAGGTGGCGATCGAGACCGGGGTGGACGGCATCATCATGGGCAACACCACCCTGTCGCGGCCCGCCACCCTCAGGAGCCCCTGGAAGGGCGAGGCCGGAGGGCTCTCCGGGCGGCCGCTCATGGCCCTGTCCACCGAGCGCCTCGCCGCGCTCTACCGGCTCACCGGCGGGCGCGTTCCGCTGGTGGGGGTGGGCGGCATCGCCTCGGGCGCCGATGCCTATGCCAAGATCCGCGCCGGGGCGAGCCTGGTGCAGCTCTATTCGGCCCTGGTGTTCCACGGGCCGGGGCTGGTCGGCCGCATCAAGGCGGATCTGGCCGGGCGGCTGAGGGCGGACGGCTTCACCCGCCTCGCCGACGCGGTGGGCGTGGACGCGCGCTGATCAGGCGCTGCCCTGGCGCTTTTCCATGAGATCGCGGATCTGTTCGAGCAGCACCTCGGTGCGGGTCGGCTCCGGCGGGGCGGCGGGCTTCTGCGCCTCCATGCGACGCAGCGTGTTGATGCCGCGCACCACCAGGAACAGGACGCCCGCCACGATGAGGAAGTTGATGGCGATGGTGATGAACGAGCCGTAGGCCAGGACCGCGCCCTGCTTCTTCGCATCCGCCAGGTTGTCGGCCGTGACCGCCTTGGACAGCGGAATGAAATAATTCGAGAAATCGAGGCCGCCGGTGATGGCGCCGATCACCGGCATGAAGATGTCGCTCACCAGCGAGGCGACGATGTTGCCGAAGGCCGCGCCGATGATGACGCCGATGGCGAGGTCCATCACATTTCCCTTGATGGCGAACTCGCGGAACTCCTTCAGAAAGGCGGGGACCATGGGCCGGCTCCTGGCATGGGCGTGAGATCGCGCCATTATACCGTTCGCGCCCGAAGCACCAACGCCGGCCGTGCGCGGCGCCACATGCCCTAACGGAAGTAGAGGCGCTTCGTCGCCCGCCGGCCTGCCGGTAGCGGGCTCCAATCGGCGCCGCGAGCGGGAAGCGGTGGGCGTGACGCTTTCATGACTTTGAGCACGCCCCCGCCTATGTTAGGGAGAGCCGCGCGCGAACCTCGGCGCAGGCCTCACGGCTTTTGGCAACGATCCGACAGGGACTTCGCCTGGACCTCCACTCCCCAGGACCTCCCCAGCCGGGCAGCATGGCGATTTAGGTCAGAATGGCAGAACGGCAGACCAGCTTCGAGTATGAGGATCTTCTCGCCTGCGGCCGCGGCGAATTGTTCGGAGCGGGAAATGCGCAACTGCCGCTGCCGCCCATGCTCATGTTCAATCGCATCAGCGAGATTTCGGAGACCGGCGGCGAGTTCGGCAAGGGCATGGTGCGCGCCGAGCTGGACGTGAGCCCCGACCTCTGGTTCTTCCCCTGCCATTTCAAGGGCGATCCGGTGATGCCGGGCTGCCTCGGCCTTGATGCGCTGTGGCAGATGGTGGGCTTCTTCCTCGGCTGGCTCGGCTCGCCGGGCCGCGGCCGGGCGCTCGGCCTCGGGGAGCTGAAATTCTCCGGCCAGGTGCTGCCCACGATGAAGAAAGTGGTCTATGGGGTGGAGCTGAAGCGTGTCATGCGCTCCAAGCTGGTGCTCGGCATCGCCGATGGCTGGCTGTCCGCCGACGGCGAGGTGATCTACCGCGCCAAGGACCTCAAGGTGGGCCTGTTCAAGGCGGACATGGCTCCGGGGGCGGCGGGCGCCTGATGACGACGGCCCGCACGGGCCGGACAACGGTGGCCTGACAAGGACCCGCCACGATCGTCTGCCAAGACGATCCCGCCACCGCCGACGATGCGAGGCGCCGCCGGCGCCGGACGATCGCCGGAACCGCAGGCCGGTCGAACCAGGGGAGATGTGATGCGGCGCGTCGTCGTCACGGGGATGGGCATCGTCTCGTCCATCGGCAATACCACCCAGGAAGTGCTCGCCAGCCTGCGCGAGGCCAAGAGCGGCATCTCCTTCGCCGACGATTACGCGCAGCTCGGCTTCCGCTCGCAGGTGCACGGCGCGCCGACGCTGAACGCCGAGGAGGTGGTCGACCGCCGCGCCATGCGCTTCCATGGCGGCGGCACCGCCTGGAACCACGTGGCCATGGACCAGGCGATCCGCGACGCCGGGCTCGAGGAGACCGACATCTCCAACGAGCGCACTGGCCTCATCATGGGCTCGGGCGGCTCGTCCACCAAGACCATCGTCGATTCCGCCGACATCGCCCGCACCAAGGGGCCGAAGAAGGTGGGCCCGTTCGCGGTGCCCAAGGCCATGGGCTCCACCGCCTCGGCGACGCTCTCCACCTGGTTCAAGATCAAGGGGCTGAGCTATTCCATCTCGGCCGCCTGCGCCACCACCAACATCTGCATCGGCAACGCCTATGAGCTGATCCAGTACGGCAAGCAGGACATGATCTTCGCCGGCGGCTGCGAGGACCTGCACTGGACCCTGTCGGTGCTGTTCGACGGCATGGGCGCCATGTCCTCCAACTTCAACGACCGGCCGCAGGTGTCCTCGCGCGCCTATGACAAGAACCGCGACGGTTTCGTCATCTCCGGCGGCGCCGGCGTCCTCGTGCTGGAGGAGCTCGAGCACGCCAAGGCGCGCGGCGCCCGCATCTATGCGGAGATCGCCGGCTATGGCGCCACCTCCGACGGCGCCGACATGGTGGCGCCGTCCGGCGAGGGCGCGGCCCGCGCCATGCAGCTCGCCATGTCCACGGTGAAGGCGCCGATGGACTACATCAACCCGCACGCCACCTCGACCCCCGTGGGCGACCTGAAGGAGATCGAGGCCATCCGTGCGGTGTTCGGCGACAAGTGCCCGCCGATCTCGGCCACCAAGTCGCTGACCGGCCATTCCCAGGGCGCCACCGGCGTGCACGAGGCCATCTACTCCATCCTGATGATGCAGAACGGCTTCATCTGCGAGAGCGCGAACATCGAGGAGATGGATCCCGCCTTCGCCGACATGCCCATCGTGCGCCAGCGGGTGGACAATGTGAGCCTCGGCCACGTGCTCTCCAACGGCTTCGGCTTCGGCGGCACCAATGCGTGCCTCGTCTTCAAGCACATTGATGCCTGATCCGGGCGGCGCTCTGTCATCCTTGGTTAGAAGAGGTGAAGCGGGCGGCGTGGCGCGGTGCGCGAAGGTCTGCTATCGGCGATTGAGACTTTGGTCAGAGGGTGGGTGATGCAGGACCTCATGAAAGGCAAGCGCGGCCTCGTGATGGGAGTGGCCAACGACCATTCCATCGCCTGGGGCATCGCCTCGGCTCTTGCGGCGCAGGGCGCGGAGCTCGCCTTCACCTATCAGGGCGAGGCCATGGCGAAGCGCGTGCGGCCCCTGGCCGAGAGCGTCGGCGCCCGCATCGTGCTGAACTGCGACGTGGAGGACCTGTCCAGCGTCGATGCCGTGTTCGACACGCTGAAGGCGGAATGGGGCGCGCTCGATTTCGTGGTCCATGCGGTGGCCTTCTCCGACCGCGCGGAGCTGAAGGGCCGCTACGCCGACACCAGCCGGGAGAACTTCTCCCGCACCATGGTGATCTCCTGCTTCTCCTTCACCGAGATCGCCAAGCGCGCCGCCGCGCTGATGACCGACGGCGGCTCGCTCATCACCCTGACCTATGGCGGCTCCACCCGGGTGATGCCCAATTACAACGTGATGGGCGTGGCCAAGGCGGCGCTGGAAGCCTCGGTGCGCTATCTCGCGGTGGATTACGGGGCCTCGGGCATCCGGGTGAACGCCATCTCCGCCGGGCCGGTGCGCACCCTGGCGGGCGCCGGCATCGCCGATGCCCGGCTGATGTACGACTACCAGAAGCGCCATTCTCCCCTGCGCCGCACGGTGACCCTCGACGAGGTGGGCGGTGCCGCGCTCTATCTGCTGTCCGACCTCTCCACCGGCGTGACCGGCGAGATCCACTTCGTGGATTCCGGCTACAACATCATCTCCATGCCCCGGCCCGAGGCCCTCAAGGCCCAGGAGGACCTGGAGGCGGAGCTCGCCACCGCCCGCGCCAAGGCCAAGGCGGCCGAATGATCGGCCGGGATGGGGGCGCGCCGTCGCGGGATGGCGCGGACCTGTCGCGCCGCAGCGTCCTTCGGGCCGGAGCCGTCTTCGGCCTCGTCGCCCTCGCCTCGCCGCTCAGGGCCGAGACCGGGCCGGTGCCTCCGGCGCTGGCGGCGCTACCGCAGATGAGTCTCGACGCGGCGGGCCTGCTCGGCGCGCTGATCGGCAAGGCGCAGGTGGGCGCCCCGGGCGGCTCGCCCACCATCACCGAGCTGGTGGACGTCAATGCGCCCGACTGGCGGCGTTCCGTCACCGACATGAAGGAGCTGATCGCCGGCGATCCCCGCCTCGGCTACGCCATCGTCCAGACGCCGCGCCGCGACCTGCGCGCAGTGGAGGCGGCGCGGGTGGCGCTGGCGGTACTCCAGCTGTCCGACGACCTCACCTTCGCCCGCTTCTACGAGCTGCTGGCGGCCCGCGAGGGCGTGATCGACGGCGCCGGCGCCATCGCCACCGCGCGCCTCGTGGGCCTCGACCCCTACAAGCTGTTCCGGGAAGGGAACCAGCCGGAGGTCACCCAGCGGCTCAGCGCGGCGGTGGACCTGTCGGCCGCTTTGCGGGTGGTCGACACCCCGGCCTATGTGATCGGCGACCGGGTGCTCCACGGCTATGCCGATCTCGAACGCAAGCGCGCGCTGGTCGCGGAGGTACGGGCCTGCGGCTGCTGACGCGCCCTGCGTCCGTCCGCCCCGGCGCGACGTGCGTCCCCGGGAAGCCGCGTCGAAAGTCCCGTGCCGAAAATGCCGCCCCGGACTTCCTGAAGCCCCCCGCCTGGGGTATCAGTGGGCGCGAATTTTCGAGACGTTCTAATCTGGAGCGCACCGGGTGGCTTCACGGCAGACCGCCAACCACAGACAGCCGTTCCAGAACCTCCTGGAACGCCCGCACGATCCCAATTCCCGCTCGAGCCGCCTCACCATCCGGGTGGCGCTCACCAGCGTGGTGGTCGGCGTCGCGGTGCTGCTGCTGAAGTCGGCGGCCTATTGGGTCACGGGCTCGGTGGCGCTGCTGTCCGACGCGCTGGAAAGCATCATCAACGTGGTGGCCTCGGCCGGGGCGCTGATCGCGCTGCGCCTCGCCAGCCGCCCGGCCGACGACAACCATCCCTTCGGCCACTACAAGGCCGAATATCTCTCGGCCGTCGCCGAGGGCGTGCTGGTGGTCATCGCCGCGCTGACCATCATGCGCGAGGCCTATTTCGGCCTGCTCGCGCCGACCATGCCCGACCAGCCGGTGCAGGGCATGATCCTCAACGGCCTCGCCACCGCGCTCAATGCCCTGTGGTGCTTCGTGCTGTTCAAGGTGGGCAAGGAGCATCGCTCGCCCGCCCTGGTGGCCGACGGCAAGCACATCCTCTCCGACGTGGTGACCTCGGTCGGCGTGCTCATCGGCTTCGTGGCGGTGGCGCTGACCGGCTGGCCGCCCCTCGATCCGCTCATCGCCGGGCTGGTGGCGCTCAACGTGCTGTGGACCGGCTGGGGCATGATGCGCGAATCCGTCGGCGGGCTGATGGACGAGGCGCCGCCGCCGGACGTGGTGGCCAAGATCCGCGAGATCGTCTCCTCCCACGCCACCGGCGCGCTGGAGGCCCACGACCTGCGCACCCGCCATGCCGGGCGCATCACCTTCGTCGAGTTCCACATGGTGGTGCCCGGCGAGATGAGCGTGCGCGCCGCCCACGACATCTGCGACCAGGTGGAGCGCGCCTTCGAGAAGGAGATGCAGGACACCGTGGTCACCATCCACGTGGAGCCGGAAGGCGAGGCCAAGCAGCGCGGCGTGGTGGTGCTCTGAGCGTCCCGCCTCCCGTCACGCGCCTTTCGGCCGGAACGCCTGCACCACCGCGGGATCGGTCTCGATGCGCGCCGCGCCGATGAGGTCGAGGCAATAGGGGATCGCCGGGAACACGGCCGACAGGCAGACGCCGATGGAGGCGGGCTTGCCCGGCAGGTTGACGATCAGCGTCGTGCCCCGCACCCCGGCCTCCTGGCGCGAGAGGATGGCGGTGGGCACCTCCTCCAGGCTCTTGCGCCGCATCAGCTCGCCGAACCCGGCCAGGGGCTTCTCGATCACCTGGGCCATGGCCTCGGGCGTGAGGTCGCGGGGCGAGGGCCCGGTGCCGCCGGTGGTGCAGATGAGGTCCAGCTTCCCGATGTCGCACATGGCGAGGAGGGTATCGCGCACGCTCTCCATGCCGTCGGGGATGACCCGGTAGTCGGCCTGCCACGGGCTGGTGATGGCGCGCGTCAGCCACGCCTCGATGGCGGGGCCGCTCTTGTCCTCATAGGTGCCGGAGCTGGCGCGGTCCGAGATGGTGAGGATGCCGATGCGGGCCGTGCTTTGAGGTGCCATGGAACGTCCTTGGAGCCGAAGCGTGCGAGGGCGGACGGCAGCGGGCGGGAAGCCCGCGCGTCCGGAGCGGGAGTGCGGCCGGCGCGCCGGAGGGACCCGCGCGCCGGGGTGAGGCGGGCCGCGCGCATCCCCGGCGCCGGCCGCTTTCAGGATAGATCATTCCGGCGCCGCGCATCAGCGCGCGCGGTGCGGGGCACCGTGCCGCAGGCCTTGGCGCGGCGGGATGGCGGTTACGGCCCGGCGAGCGCCGCCTCGACCCCGGCGGCGATGGCGAGGAGGGTGGGGTCTTCATCGGCCATGGCGGCGAGGGACAGCCCGACCGGCGCGCCGCCGCGCCCGGCGAGCGGCAGGGAGATGGCGCAGCCGTCGATCATGTTGATAAGCGAGGGATTGCGCAGCACCATCATGTTGGCGCGGCCATATGCAACGTCATCGGTGGCGAGGTCGGCGATCTTCGGCGGCAGGATGGGCGTTGTCGGCAGCAGCAGTGCATCGAATGCGGCGAGGCGCGCGGTCACCCGGGGCAGGAGGCGGCTGCGGGCGGCGAGGAGGTCCACGTAATCCGCCGCCGAGAGGTCCGCGCCCTTGAGGATGCGTACCGCCACCCGCGGATCGTATTCCGCGCCGCGCTCCGCCAGAAGCGCGCGGTGGGCGGCATAGCTCTCGGCACCGGAAAAGCCGCCGCGGGCGTTGAGCGCCATGGCCTCTGCCAGCTCCGGCATGGGTTCCGCGCTGATCCGCGCGCCGGCATGGGACAGGCGCGCCACCGCGCTCTCGAACGCCTCCGCCACCTCCGGCTCCAGAGCGTCGAGCACCAGGGTGGTGGGCAGGAGCAGGCGAAGGCCGGCCACCGGGCGGGGCGGGAGCGTCTGAGGCTCCGCGCCGCGCAGCAGGGCATCGAGGCTGGCGCAGCAGGCGACCGAGCGGGCGATCGGACCCACGGAATCAAGGGTGGTCGAGAGGGGGAAGGCGCCGTCGCGGGGCACCCGCCGGGCGGTCGGCTTGAAGCCGACGATGCCGCAGAAGGCCGCGGGGATGCGGCAGGAGCCGCCGGTGTCGGTGCCCAGCGCCGCGTGCGCCATGCCGTCCGCCACCGCCACCGCGCCGCCGGAGGTGGAGCCGCCCGCCACCCGCCCCGCCGCGCGCTCGAACGGCGCGCGCGGATCGCCGAAATGCGGGTTCATGCCGAGCCCGGAATAAGCGAACTCGGTCATGGAGGCGCGGCCGATGAAGACGAAGCCGGCCCGCCGCAGCCGCGCCACGGCGGGCGCATCGGCGGTGGCGCGCGGGGCGTCGGCCAGCACCTTCGAGCCGGCGGTGGTCACCTCGCCCTGGATGTCGAACAGGTCCTTGATGGCGATGGGGATGCCGGCGAAGGGCGAGGGCGCCGCATTGGCCTGGCGCAAGGCGTCCTGGGCATCGGCGGCGCGCCGGGCAGAGGCACCGTCCACCCGGGTGAAGGCGCTCGCTCCTTCGCTTGCCGGGTCCGCGATGCGGTCGAGGCACGCCTCCACCAGCTCGCGCGCCGTGGTGCGGCCTGTGGCGAGATCCGCGGCGAGGGTGGCAAGGGTCGGAGCAATAGCGGAGGCGTTCGGCATGGCAGGGTCTCCGGCCGCCGCGCTGGGTCTGTTCCGGTCCGGGAGCCGTCACCGGCCGGCGGCGGCTCCGCACGATGCCCGAGGGCGGGCCTCAGAGATAGGCCAGCCGACGGTCGCGGCGGCGGTCCTGCACCGGCTGGTAGGCGATGCGCGCATGGTGGGTGCAATAGGGCACCCCCGGCTTCGCCTTGCCGCCGCAGAAATGGAAATCAGCGGTGCCGGGCTCGCCCATGGGCCAGCGGCAGGTGCTCTCGTTGAGGTTCATGATGGTGCAGCGCTGGCCGAGCGGCACCACGTTGTCGGGCTGGGTCTGGGCCTGGGGAGCAGGAGCCGGGGCCTCTTCCGGCATCTCCTCCGCATGGACCTCGATCTGGGCGGCCAGCGCCGTGTTGCCGGCGCTGAGCGGCCGGACGGGACGGCTTTCCTGCCCCTCCGGCCGCGCGGTCTTGCGCGGGCGGGCGGCGGCGACCGGGCTCTTGGCGCGGCCGGAGAGGCCGAGCCGGTGCACCTTGCCGATGACCGCATTGCGGGTGATGTCGCCGAGCTCGCCGGCGATCTGGCTCGCCGAGAGACCTTCGCTCCAGAGTTTCTTCAAGAGTTCGACGCGCTCGTCTGTCCAGCTCATCGCTCTTCTCCATTGCCGCATCTTCGGCGCCGGTACGCATGGCGCCGCATATTCATGGCCGCTGGCGACGCGATCGCGCCGCGTGCGAACCTCGGACTCCCTCCCCGGATCCGCGCGCTGGCTGCACGCGAGACGACCTTCGCCTTTTCGTCGGGATCAAGGGGAGCGCACGACATCTCGTGGCTGACGGATAGCAACCTACAATATGCGCGGTGCCGGAAATAGAGTCGGGCGCCCGGGGAAGATTGTTTTCCCCAAGTCGTTGTCCGCTGCTGGCGAGTTGCGGGACAGCGTCGATGGGCGGATGAGTTGACCTCGCGCGCGTGATCATTAGAATCCCGGTGTCGGGCCGCCTCCCGCTGGGGCGGCCCTTTTAATTTCCGGGGTTTGTGGAGCCGGCTTAAGGAAAAACCGGGCCGCTCCGACGTCCTGGGGGCCGCGCCTTCCGGACAGTCCTGGAGGAGGAAAACGTGATCACCGCCGTTCTGCCGACCTACGCGCGCATCGACCTCGAATTCGAACGGGGAGAGGGCTGCTGGCTCGTCACGACGGACGGGCGACGTTTTCTCGACTTCACCGCCGGCATCGCGGTGAACGTGCTCGGCCACGCCCATCCCTATCTGGTGGAGGCGCTGTCGGCCCAGGCGCACAAGCTGTGGCACATCTCCAACCTGTTCCGCATCGAGGGCGGCGAGCGGCTGGCCGAGCGGCTCAAGGCCGTGACCTTCGCCGACACCATGTTCTTCACCAATTCCGGCGCGGAAGCGCTGGAGTGCGCCATCAAGATGGCCCGCAAGTATCAGTATGCGTCGGGCCGTCCGGCGAAGAACCGCATCATCACCTTCGAGGGCGCCTTCCACGGGCGCACGCTGGCGACCATCGCCGCGGGCGGCAATCCCAAGTATCTCGAAGGCTTCGGGCCGGACCTGCCGGGCTTCGACCAGGTTCCGTTCGGTAATCTCGATGCCGTGCGCGGCGCGATCACCGACGAGACCGGCGCCATCCTGGTGGAGCCGATCCAGGGCGAGGGTGGCGTGCGGGTTCCCCCCGCCGGCTTCCTCAAGGGCCTGCGCGCGCTGTGCGACGAGAAGGGCCTGCTCCTCGTGCTCGACGAGGTGCAGTGCGGCGTCGGGCGCACCGGCAAGCTGTTCGCCCATGAATGGGCCGGCATCACGCCGGACATCATGGCGGTGGCGAAGGGCATCGGCGGCGGCTTCCCCGTGGGCGTCTGCCTCGCCACCGAGGAGGCGGCCAAGGGCATGACGCTCGGCACCCACGGCTCGACCTACGGCGGCAACCCGCTGGCCATGGCGGTGGGCAATGCGGTGCTCGACGTGGTGCTGGCCGAGGGCTTCCTCGATCGCGTCAATGAGCTGAGCATGCGCCTCGTGCAGCGGCTCGCCGAGCTGAAGGACCGCCATCCGGCCATGATCGCCGAGGTGCGCGGCCAGGGCCTGCTGCTCGGGCTCAAGATGAACGTCCCGTCCGGCGACGTGGTGACCGCCTTCCGCGAGGAGGGCCTGCTCGCTCCGGGGGCGAGCGACAACGTGGTGCGGCTTCTGCCGCCCCTCATCCTGTCCGAAGAAGAGATGGGCCTCGCGGTCGACAAGATCGACCGGGCGCTGTCGCGCCTGGAGGAGGCCATGGCCCTTCCGTCCGTGAAGGGGGCAGCAGAATGATAGGCAACGGCGTGCGTCATTTTCTCGATCTTTCCGACATCCCCGCCGGTGAATTGCGCCGGGTCCTGGAGCTCTCCAAGGACATGAAGGCGAGGCGCCGCGCCGGCGAGGCGGAGAAGCCGCTCGCCGGCAAGACGCTGGCCATGGTGTTCGACAAGCCGTCCACCCGCACCCGCGTCTCCTTCGACGTGGCGATGCGCCAGCTCGGCGGCGAGACCATCATGCTCACCGGCCAGGAGATGCAGCTCGGCCGCGGCGAGACCATCGCCGACACGGCGCGGGTGCTGTCGCGCTTCGTCGATGCCATCATGATCCGCATCCTCGATCACGACGACCTCGTGGAGCTGGCCGAGTTCGCCACCGTGCCGGTGATCAACGGGCTGACCCGCATCTCCCATCCCTGCCAGGTGATGGCGGACGTGCTCACCTTCGAGGAGCATCGCGGCTCCATCGAGGGGCGGTCGATCGCCTGGACCGGCGACGCCAACAACGTGCTCGCGTCCTGGGTGCATGCGGCGGAGCGCTTCGACTTCTCCATGAAGGTGGCGACGCCGAAGGAGCTGGGCCCGCGCCAGGCGCTCAAGGATTTCGTCAAGCGCACCAAGGCCAAGGTCACCTTCATGCGCGACCCGGAGGAAGCGGTGGAGGGTGCCGACTGCGTCATCACCGACACCTGGGTCTCCATGGGCGACAAGGAGGCCGAGCGCCGGCACAATCTGCTGAAGCCCTATCAGGTGAATGCCGCCCTCATGGCGCGCGCCGACAAGGACGCCATCTTCATGCACTGCCTGCCCGCCCACCGCGGCGAGGAAGTCACCAACGAGGTGATGGACGGGCCGCAGTCGGTGGTGTTCGATGAGGCGGAGAATCGGCTGCACGCCCAGAAGGGCATCCTTGCCTGGTGCTTCGACGCGGCCGGAGCGTGAGGACGAGCCGGAGGGTCACCCATGAGCACCGACAGGTCCCGGGACGCCACGCAAACCGTGGCGGATGACATCGTCACGCCCTTTCAGGTGGATGCGCTGGACCTGCGCGGGCGCACCGTGCGCCTCGGCGCCACCCTCGACGCTCTGCTCGCCCACCATGACTACCCGCCCATGGTGAAGCGGGTGGTGGGCGAGGCGGTGACGCTGGCCGTGCTGCTCGGCTCCTCGCTCAAGTTCGACGGCCGCTTCATCCTGCAGACCCAGACCGACGGGCCGGTGGACATGGTGGTGGCGGACTTCGTCAGCCCCGACAAGATCCGCGCCTATGCCCGCTTCGACAAGGAAGCGCTCGCCGAGGCGGAACGGCGCAACGCCACAACGCCTGCGGCGCTGCTCGGCCGCGGCCACCTCGCCATGACCATCGACCAGGGCCTCAGCGCCAACCGCTACCAGGGCGTGGTGGCGCTCACCGGCGAGGGGCTGGAGGCGGCGGCCCACGAATATTTCCTCCAGTCCGAGCAGATCCCCACCAAGGTGCGCCTCGCCGTGGGCGAGGAGATGACGGCGGGCGGCGGCGAGTCGAGCTGGCGGGCGGGCGGGCTCCTCGCCCAGTTCCTGCCTCAGGATGCCTCCCGCGCGCGCATGGTGGACCTGCCTCCCGGCGACGCCCCGGAAGGCACCGAGCTCCACCAGATGGAGGAGGACGACGCCTGGGTTGAGGCACGCTCCCTGGTCGGCACGCTGGAGGATGTGGAGCTGATCGACCGCGGTCTCGCCAGCGAGCGGCTGCTCTATCGCCTGTTCCACGAGCGCGGGGTCCGGGTGTTCGACCCGCTGGTGATCGCCGCCCATTGCTCCTGCTCGCGCGAGCGGGTGTCGGGCGTGCTCGCCTCCTTCACCGGGGAGGAACGCCGCGGCATGATCCAGGACGACGGCAAGGTCACGGTCACCTGCGAATTCTGCGGCCGCAGCTACGCCTTCACCGCCGAGGAGGTGCTGGGCGGGCACATGGATTCCTGATCCCGCCGGGATTGCGGGAACCGCCTGTCGTCAGCCGCCGGCGAAGCGGCGGAACGCCTTCGTCACCTCTTCATAGACCTGGCGCTTGAAGGGGATGACCAGATCGGTGATCCGCTCGATATCCTCCCAGCGCCAGTCCTGGAACTCGGCCTTGTGCTTGCCGCCGCCGGGCTTGAGGATATTGATCTCCCCATCCATTCCGGTGAAGCGCAGGGCGAACCATTTCTGGGTCTGGCCGCGATACTTGCCGCGCCACGCCTCGCCGACGATCTTGCTGGGCAGGTCGTAGGTCAGCCAGTCCTCGACTTCGCCGAGCCGCGTCACCGAGCGGATCGAGGTTTCCTCGTAGAGCTCGCGCAGCGCCGCCTCGAACGGATCCTCGCCCTTGTCGATGCCGCCCTGGGGAAGCTGCCAGGAATGGGTGGCGTCCACATGCTCCGGCCCGCCGATGCGCTGGCCGAGGAACACCTTTCCGGCCCCGTTGAACACGCAGATGCCGACGCAGGGGCGATAGGGAGGAGGCTCGTCGTGGCTCATGGCAACCCCGAAGTCTGGCGCGGACGACCGGTCATACCGCGGCCGCCCGCTTCGTCGCCTGTCCTCTTGGCGCGACGCGCCCCGGCGCGCAAGCCTCGCCGGGGCGGATTTCCCCATGGGGGATGATCCGTCCGCGCCGCCGCAGCCGGGCCGGAGCGCCGGGCGCCGTCGGTCAGTGCACGTCCAGAGGGGTCTTGCCGGCCGTGTTCCGGCACCTCTTGGGCAGGCCCCGCGCGCCCCAGGCGCGGATCGAGGCCCAGGTGCGGCGCTCCAGCACGAAGCGGTCCACAGGCACCGAGGCGCCCACCGCCTTCACCTGGCACAGGCCGACGCCCGACCACTGGAATCCGCACTTCTCCAGCACGCGCCGCGACGCCGGATTGACCACCCGGGCGGCGCCGAGCAGGGTCTCCAGCTCGGTTTCGGAGAAGGCATAATCGATGACGGCGCGCACCGCCTCGGTGGCGAGGCCGCGGCCCCAGAACGGCTCGCCGAGCCAGTAGCCGATCTCCGGCGCGTTCTCGCCGGGGCGGCGGACGTAGCTGGCAATGCCGGTGAAGGTGAGGTCGCCCTCGCGCTTGAGCAGCACGGCGAAAAAGGCCGAATGGGGCTGATGAAACTGGGTGTCCACGAAGGCCCGCGCGTCGCTCGCGCGATAGGGCCACGGCAGACTCGCGGTCATTTCCGCGATCTTGCGGTTGTTGGCGTGCTCCGCCATGGCGGGAATGTCCTCGGCGCCGGGGGTGCGCAGCACCAGCCGCTCGGTTTCGAGGACGGGGATACAGCTTTCCGCCAAGGGCGCGCCGGGCGGCGTCTCGATGATCGTCATGGTGGGCTCCGTTCGTCGTGAGAAACGAAAAACTCCGGGGGACGTGGCGTCTCCCCGGAGTTTTCTGGAGCCCTGCTCGAGGCTTTCGCTCAGGCTCCCCCCGGGTCGACGTGACCGGCGGGATCCTGCATTCGAAGGTCTCGCCGGATTACTCAGCCGCCTCGGCGGCGATAGCAGGATGCACGGATACGTAGGTGCGGTCGTTGGACTTGGTGCGGAACTCGACTTTGCCTTCCACCAGAGCGAACAGGGTATGGTCCTTGCCCATGCCCACGTTGGTCCCGGGATGCCACTTGGTGCCGCGTTGACGCACGATGATGTTGCCGGCGATGACCTGCTGGCCGCCGTACTTCTTCACGCCAAGGCGCTTGCTCTCGGAATCGCGCCCGTTGCGCGAGGAGCCGCCTGCTTTCTTGTGAGCCATCTTGCTCTCCTAATTCGTCTTGAGGCGTCTGGCGCGGCTTCAGGCAGCCGGCGCGCTCTCGGGCTTCGGTTCAGCCTTGACGGTCTCGCCCAGGCCAGAAATCTCGGTGATGCGCACGACCGTCAGGTCGGCGCGGAAGCCGCGCTTGCGGCGCGAGTTCTGCCGGCGGCGCTTCTTGAAGGCGATGACCTTGTCGCCGCGGGTCTGCTCGACCACCTCGCCCACCACGCTCGCGCCTTCCACGACGGGGGCGCCGATGGCGGTGGTCTGGCCGGCGAGCATGAGCACGGGGAAGGTCACCGAGGCGCCGGCCTCGGCGTCGATCTTGTCGACGGTGATAACGTCGTCGGCGGCAACGCGATACTGCTTGCCACCCGTCTTGATGACCGCGAACATCTTGTCTCGCTTTCGTGTTCCGCCGCGCCTCGAAGGGCGGGCTTCTTCCGGTCGTCGGGGAATGCGGGCCTTCCGGCCCACGCGAAGCCGGTCCGATACACCAGGAAAGAGCGGAAAGTCAACGCTCGCGGGCGCATGACGGCCCCGCGGCGCATCCGGTGGTGCCGGGCACGGGCGCGCACGAGGATGCCGTCGCAGGATCATGATGACCGGCCCCGCCCACACAGCAAGGCAGGGCCGGTCGTCCATGACCTCGTCTGCCCCGAAAGGCCTGGACCTATTCACAGTGGCGCCATGGGATCGGCGCCGCCCTGACCTGAATCAAATTGGCTGCCGCGAGCGGCGAATTTGTCTATTTCGAAGGGGCCGGGCGGGCGGTACTCCTCGCCGCCGCCCCGCGAGACGAGGAGAGCCATGCGCGACAGGCAGTCCAAGATGCCCGAGGGCATTCCCGCCATCCGCACCATCGCGATGCCGGCCGACACTAATCCCAACGGCGACATCTTCGGCGGCTGGCTGATGTCGCAGATGGACCTCGCCGCCGGCAACATCGCCGCCCGGCGCGCCCGCGGCCGCTGCGCCACCGTGGCGGTGGATGCCATCAGCTTCCTTCAGCCCGTGGCGGTGGGCGACGAGGTGAGCCTGTTCGCCACCATCACCAAGATCGGCCGCACCTCCATGCGCATCGACGTGGAGGCCTGGCGCCGCGCCCGCGAGAGCGAGGACACCACCAAGGTGACCGAGGCGGTGTTCACCTTCGTCGCCATCGACGAGCAGGGCCGGCCGCGCACCATTCCCTCCGAGGAGACGGAGGGCGCGGAAGGGGAGAAAAGCGCGTAGAATGAGAACCGGCTCAGAACTGCAATCTCTGGCCGTGAAGTGCGGATCATGGTAGCGATTGGTCGGGCATAAGTCCGTTGGTCGCGGCGGCCCAACCGAGCAGTCCTATTGTCGGATCAATTGGGGGGTTCCATGTCTGCGACGCTCATCAATCTCATCATCCAGCTCATCGCCGGAGCCGCGGGCGGCAATGCCATCGGCAACGTGCTCAAGAACCTGACGCTCGGCCCGCTGGGCAATGCCATCGCCGGCGCCATCGGCGGCGTGGGCGGCGGCCAGATCATCCAGGCGCTGCTGCCGGCCATCGCCAATGCGGCCGCCACCGGCAATCTCGACATCGGCTCCATCATCGGCCAGGTGGTCGGCGGCGGCGCCGGCGGCGCGATCCTGACCGCGGTGGTGGGCCTCATCAAGAACATGCTGGCCAACAAGGGCGCCTGAGGCCCTCGCCGATCATGACACGGGCAGTCGGGGGGACTGGCCGTGTCATCCGGCGTCCTGCCGGATCCCGGCGTCTCCGGGGCGTGTCACGTGCCGCGCGGCTTGGCGCGGGTGGTGGGCGCGGCCGCGGCCGGGTCCTCCGGCCAGGGGTGCTTGGGATAGCGCCCGCGCATCTCGGCGCGCACGTCCCGCCAGGAGCCGGCCCAGAATTGCGGCAGGTCGCGGGTGAGCTGGATCGGCCGGTGCGCCGGGGACAGCAGCTCCAGGGTCAGCGGCACGCGCCCGCCGGCGATGGCGGGATGGGTCTTCAATCCGAACAATTCCTGCACGCGCACCCGAAGCAGCGGCGCCGTCTCGGCTCCGTAGTCGATGGGCAGGCGCGAGCCCGTGGGCGCGGCGAAATGGGTGGGCGCCTCGCTCTCCAGCCGCGCCGTCAGTTCGTAGGGCAGCATGGCGTGCAGCGCGCTCTGCAGGTCCCCGGCGGTGATGTCCGACAGAGCGGACCGGCCCGCAAGGAAGGGGGCCAGCCAGTCGGCGGCGGCGGCGGCGAGGGCCGCATCCGTGAGGTCCGGCCAGGGATCGCCTTCGGCGGTCCGCAGGAACCGCACCCGCTCGCGCCATTGGGTGAGCGCCGCCGTCCAGGGCAGGCGATCAAGGCCGAGGCCGGCGACGCCCTGCGCCAGCAGGCGGGCGGTCGCGCCATCCGCCGGCGTCGGGCGCGGCGCGTCGGCCAGGGTCAGGGCGCCGAGCCGGCGCACGTCGCGGGCGCGCACGGCGGCGGCCTCGGGCTCGAAGGCGATGTCGGTCTGCCGGGTGATCCGGTCTGCGAACAGCGTCTCCACCTCCTCCGCCGAAAGCGCGGCGGCGAGGGTGATGCGCGCCGCCTCGGCCCGGCCCGAGACTTCGGCCGCGGTGAGAAAGGGCGCGCGGGCCAGGGGCGCGGCCTCGTCGATCACCGCGCCGCGGCCGTTGGCAAGGAGGAAGCGCCCGCCCTCGCCCCGCGCCTTCGCCACCCGGTCGGGAAAGGCGAGGGCCACGAGGGCGCCGGGTGAGAGCGCGGCCGCTTTTTTTGGCGCGCGGGCGGCCGGCGGCCGGTCCCCTCGGCCCCGGTCCATCCCTTCCACCCAGCGGTCCGCGAGCCGGCGGGCATCCTCCGCCCGGCGCGAGCGGTCGGCCTTCAGGCCATCCAGCCGATGGGCGAGGTCGACGCTTTCCCCGCCGAGGCCCCGTTCGGTGAGCAAAAGCGCCACCGCGGCGGCATCCGTCGCGCAGCCGCAGGCGGCGCCGTCCACCAGCATGTGGGCGAGGCGCGGCGGCAGCGGCAGGCGCGCCATGCGCTGCCCGTGATCGGTGACCGCGCCGGCCGCGTCTAGCGCGCCGAGCAGGGTGAGCAGTGCCCGCGCTTCCGCCACCGCCGGCGCGGGCGGCGGATCGAGGAAGGGCAGGCTCGCCGGATCGCGCACCCCGGCGCGGGCGAGGTCCAGCACCAGGCCGGAAAGATCGGCGGCGAGGATCTCCGGCGGCGCGAAGGGGGCGAGGCTCGCCGTCTCGCCTTCGCCCCACAGGCGATAGCAGACGCCGGGCTCGGTGCGTCCCGCGCGCCCCCGGCGCTGGTCGGCGGCGGCGCGGGAGACCCGGCGGGTCTCAAGGCGGGTGAGTCCCACGTCGGGCTCGAAGCGGGGCAGGCGGGCAAGACCGCTGTCCACCACCACCCGCACCCCCTCGATGGTGAGCGAGGTCTCGGCGATGGAGGTGGCGAGCACCACCTTCCGCCGTCCCCGCGGCGCCGGGAGGATGGCGCGGTCCTGCTCAACGCCGTCCATGGCGCCGAAGAGGGGGGCGATCTCCACGGCCGGATCGCGCAGGGTTTCGGCGAGAAGCCGTTCGGTGCGGCGGATCTCGGCGGCCCCGGGCAGGAAGGCGAGCACCGATCCCGCCTCGGACGCCAGCGCCCGCGCGATGGCCTGAACCATCTGCCGTTCCAGCGGCGCCCGGGCGTCGCGGCCGAGATAGAGGGTTTCCACCGGAAAGGCGCGGCCCGCGCTTTCGATCACCGGAGCCGGCGCACCGGCCTCGCCCATCAGGGCGGCGACGCGGGCGCCGTCGAGGGTGGCGGACATGGCGAGGAGGCGCAGATCCTCACGCAGGCCGCGCTGGCTGTCGAGGGCGAGGGCGAGGCCGAGGTCGGCATCGAGGCTGCGCTCATGGAACTCGTCGAACAGCACGGCGGCGACGCCGGTCAGTTCCGGATCGTCCAGCACCATGCGGGTGAACACCCCCTCGGTGATCACCTCGATGCGGGTGCGGCGCGACACCTCCGCCTTGAGGCGCACCCGGTAGCCGACCCGCTCGCCGACCCTTTCGCCGAGCGTCTCGGCCATGCGGCGGGCCGCGGCGCGGGCGGCGAGGCGGCGCGGTTCCAGGACCAGCAGGCGCCCGCCCTCGACCCAGGGCTCGTCGAGCAGGGCGAGGGGCACGCGGGTGGTCTTGCCGGCGCCGGGCGGAGCCACCAGCACCGCCGAGGCGGTCCGGCGCAGCGTCGCGGAAAGCTCGCCGAGCACGGCATCGATGGGCAAAGGGGTGTCGAACATGGCGCGGGGCTTCGCATAGGCGAAGCGGGCGGGCGCGCCAAGGGGTTTCCCCGGCGCCCGGCGCGGAGCGAAGAGAGGCGGGCACGCAGCGGCGCGATGGTTGCCGCGCCCACGCAAAAACAGCGCCGGGCGGATGCCGGCGCTGCCCTCGGTCGCGGGGGATTGCGGTTCGTCCGGAACCGGGAGGGAGCGCCCTCAGGCGTCCACGGCTTCCTTCTCGCTCGGCGCTTCCACCTGCCGCACCCGGTCCATGACCGCCTTCTGCACCTTCTCGAAGGCGCGCACCTCGATCTGGCGCACGCGCTCGCGCGAGACGCCGAATTCCGAGGCGAGGTCTTCCAGGGTCATGGGGTTGTCGGTCAGGCGGCGGGCCTCGAAGATGCGCCGCTCGCGCTCGTTGAGCACGGACAGCGCGCCGGCCAGCGCCGCGCGGCGGTTGTCGAGCTCCTCGCTCTGGGCGAGCTGCTCCTCCTGGTCGAGGCGGTCGTCCACCAGCCAGTCCTGCCACTCGCCGCCCCCCTCGCCGTCGTCGCGGATGGGAGCGTTGAGGGAGGCATCGCCCGACAGGCGGCGGTTCATGTCCACCACCTCCTGCTCGGTGACGCCCAGCTTGTGGGCGATCTGCTTCACCTGGTCGGGCTTGAGGTCGCCTTCCTCCAAAGCGGAGATCTGGCTCTTGGCCTTGCGCAGGTTGAAGAACAGCTTCTTCTGCGCCGCCGTGGTGCCCATCTTCACGAGGCTCCAGGAGCGCAGGATGTATTCCTGGATCGAGGCGCGGATCCACCACATGGCGTAGGTGGCGAGGCGGAAGCCCTTGTCCGGCTCGAACCTTTTGACCGCCTGCATGAGGCCGACGTTGCCCTCGGAGATCACCTCCGAGATGGGCAGCCCATAGCCGCGGTAGCCCATGGCGATCTTCGCCACGAGGCGCAGATGGCTCGTCACCAATTTGTGAGCGGCGTCACGGTCTCCGTGCTCGCGCCAGCTTTTGGCGAGCATATATTCCTCCTGCGGCTCCAGCATGGGGAACCGCCGGATTTCCTCGAGATACCGTGTTAGCCCACCTTCCGCGGAAGGAATGGGCGCGCTCCTGGTCTGGGCCATCGCAGAGGCCTCCTTCTCCTGCGGCCCCGTGGCGGCGGCCGCACGCGCGACCGCATGACGCCGGTCGCAACTCGCTAACATATAGATGCCAGGGCCAAGCGAAAGGTTCCGCCCTGTCACGTCGGCGCGAGGCGGGATTGCGCGGGCGCGAGGCCCGTTCGCGCCTGCGTGGGCCGTGCTTTCATCATCTGACGCGGCGTCATATGGGATGGCAGAGATGACCGGCACCATGCCGCCGTCCTTCCGGCCATGGCAGGCGTTCTCGCGTCCGCCCCCGCGATGGCCCGTCCGGCCGAGGATGCGCGACCCCCACTAACCCGCTGATCCAAAAGCTTTAATTCCGGCGACGTGGAGACCATCCTCGCCGCCTCTCTACCGATGCCACCGTGCTCGGCACCACCTCTCCCGATCTGGCGGCGGGTAGGACACGCTCAGCGCCTATTTCACCCCGGCCGCGAAGGTGGGCCCACGGTGAAGAGGGGGGAGCCCGGCACCGCGACGGTGCTGGCGCCGGGGACGGTGGTGGCGGCCGGCGTCTGCGAGTTCTCCGGCGCCCACCCCGATGGAGCGGCCTTCGTCGCCCCGGCCCGCTAAACCTTCGTACTCTCCCAACAGCACGGGGCGTGGCGCATCGTCCACCACCAGCCCTCGCCCCGCGCCAAGCCCGAATGAGTGGGCCGCGCCGTCATCCGGCGTCCGCCAGCGCCGCGCGCAGCTGCGCCAGATCCTCCGGCAGGGGGCTGTCGAAGGCGAGGGGCGCGCCGGTGACGGGGTGGGCGAAGCCGAGGTGGGTGGCGTGCAGCGCCTGCCGGCCAAGGTCGTTCAGCAGCGCCCGGGCCGCTTCCGGCAGGCGCGCCGCCTTGGTGCGGAAGCCCTGGCCGTAAAGCTGGTCGCCCAGCAGCGGATGGCCGATATGGGCCATATGGACGCGGATCTGGTGGGTGCGCCCGGTCTCCAGCCGGCATTCCACCAGGCTCGCCACCGGCGCGCCGTCGCGCCCAGCGAAGGTCTCGAGAAGCCGCCAGTGGGTGATCGCCTCCCGGCCGCCGGTCCGGACCGCCATCTTCTGGCGATGGGTGGAATGGCGGTCGATGGGCGCATCCACCGTGCCGCGATGCTCCGGCACACCCCAGACGAAGGCGAGATAGGCGCGCTCCAGCGGCCCGCTGCGGCCATGGTCGGCGAACTGGTCGGCGAGGCGCTTGTGGGCGGTGTCGGTCTTGGCCACCACCAGCAGGCCGGAGGTGTCCTTGTCGATGCGGTGGACGATGCCCGGCCGCTTCACCCCGCCGATGCCCGAGAGGCTGGCGCCGCAATGGTGCAGCAGCGCATTCACCAGCGTGCCGGTGGCATGGCCGGGGGCGGGGTGCACGACCAGGCCCACCGGCTTGTCCACCACGATCAGCGCGTCGTCCTCGTAGGCGACGACGAGGGGAATGGCTTCGGGCAGGGGCTCGGGCAGCTCCGGCGGCGGCAGGCGGAGGCTGAAAACGTCGCCGGCATTGACCCGCTCGGCCGCATCTTCTACCAAGCGCCCGCCGCGCGACACCTGCCCTTCGGTCACGAGGCGCTGGATGCGGGTGCGGCTCAGCTCGGGCCGATGCCGGGCGAGCACCTTGTCGAGGCGCGCGCCGGCATCCTCGGGCCCGGCCTCAACCGTGAACGTCTCGCCTTCGGCCGCGTCATCAGGGGCGGGCAGGTCGAGCTCCATGGGGTCGGGCACCGTCAATTCGGCGGGCGCGGCCTGATCGACCGGCGCATCGAGAGGCGCATCGGCGCCGGGTTTCGCGCTAGGGTCGGCGGCGGCGCGCCTGCGGCTCTTCTTCGGGGTAGCGGTCATGGCGCGTCGCGTGAACAGATGATCCGGTGAAGGAAGTCAGGACCGCCCATGTTCCACACTCCGCCCGAAAGCGACAGGCCCGATGACGAGCTGACCCCGGAGCAGCAGCGGATCGTCGCCAGGTTCCGGCGCTTTTCCACCGTCTCCATGCTGGTCATGGTGCTGGGCGTGGCGGCGGTGATGGGGGTCATCGGCTATCGCATGCTGCGGGCCAAGCCGCTGGCCTCGGGCGAGGTGACGGCGCTTCTGCCCAAGGGGGCGAAGATCCTCGCCACCAACGTCTCCGGCGACGTTCTGGTTGTGACCCTCGACAATGGCGGGTCGGTGGAGATCCGCACCTTCGACGTGCGCACCCTGGCGCCCGCCGGCACCCTGCGCTTCGCCATCCAGCCCTGACTCCGGGCCGGGGCTATTGCAGCGAGCCCTCGCCGTCGCCGGGCATGCGGGCCAGCATCATCTGGGTGATGGCCACCAGCATGTCGGCCCGCTCCTTCAGGTCCTTGGCCTCCAGCAGCGCCTGCTTCTCCAGCGCGCCGTAGGGCGACATGACCGAGAGCGCGTTCACCAGCGTCTCGGTGCCGGCCTGGCGGATGCCTTCCCAGTCGGCCTCCAGCTTGTTGGCGTCGAGGAAGGCCGCCAGCGCGCTGAGCAGGGCCGAGCGGTCCACCGTCTCCTCCCCGGTGCTGGCCGAGAAGTCCTGGGCGAACGGGGAGGTGTCGATGCGGAACTGCCGGTAGGGCGTGGTGACCGCCATCTCCTCCACGATCTCGAAGCGGCAGATGCCGGTGAGGGTGATGAGATAGCGCCCGTCGCCGGTCTCCGAATACTGGCTGAGCCGGCCGACGCAGCCCACCTTGTGGACCGCCGGGCCGCGCGCCGTGTCGGGCTTCGCCTCGTCCGGCTGCACCATGCCGATGAGGCGGGCGCCGGCCAGCGCGTCGTCCACCATGGCAAGGTAGCGCGGCTCGAAGATGTTGAGCGGCAGGTCCGCCCGCGGCAGCAGCAGCGCGCCGGTCAGCGGGAAGACGGGGATCACCGGCGGCAGGTCCGCCGGCGACGCATAGATGCGGTTGGTGGCCACGATGACCTTCCTCGGATGAGCGGCCTCAGGCGAACAGGATCGCCGACAGTTTCTTCCGGCCGGAGACGGTGAGCGGATCGGTGGGACCCCAGGCCTCGAAGAACTGGAGGATCTGCTTGCGCGCGGCATCCTCGTTCCAGGCGCGGTCCCGCTTCACGATGTCCAGCAGGTGGACCAGCGCATCCTCGCGCCGCCCCTTGCCATTGAGGCCGATGGCGAGGTCGAAGCGCGAGGCGTGGTCGTTGGGATTGAGGTCCACCTTGGCTTCGAGCGTGGTCAGGTCGCCGAGCGACTGGGCCTGCTCGGCCACCTCCAGCGCGGCGCGGGCGGCAGCGACCAGCGAATCGTTGGCCTTGTCGGCGGGAGCCAGGGAGAGGGTGGCGCGCGCCTGCTCCAGCGAACCGGCCTGCACCTGGGTGCGCACGAGGCCCGAAAGGGCGCGCAGGTTGGCAGGCTCCTCGCCGAGGATGGCGCTGTAGATCTCGCTGGCGCCCACGAGGTCGCCTTCCGCCAGCGCCTGGTCGGCCGAGGCGAACACCGCCTCCATGTCGGCGGTGCCGGCGGCCACCGCATTGGCGAGCACGCGGTCCACGAAGGCCTTCACCTGGCTCTCGGGCAGGGCGCCCATGAAGCCGTCCACCGGCTGGGCGTTCCAGAAGGCATAGACGGTGGGCACCGACTGGATGCCGAGCTTGCCCGGGATGGCCGGCTCGTCGTCGATGTTCATCTTGACGAGCTTCACCTTGCCGCCGGTGGCCTTCACCACCTTCTCGATGATCGGGCCCAGCGTCCGGCAGGGGCCGCACCAGGGTGCCCAGAAATCCACCAGCACCGGGCGGCGCTTGGATTCCTCCATCACGTCGGCGATGAAGCTCTGGGTGGTGACGTCGGTGACGGTGTTGTCCAGCGCCGCTCCGCCATTGGCCGCGCCCGGGGTGCCCGTAGTGTTACCCAGCATGTGCTCTCGTCCCTGAAACACGCCCGAAGGCCCGCCTGGCCGGCTCCCGCCGACCCGCCTGGTCGACCGCTCGGGCGACCTTCGGCTGGCTCTAAGATGGTCCCGGCGGGCGTGACTGCAATCGGTATCGACGAGGGTTCTATCCTTTTCCCGTGGCAGGTGGAACCCGCCGGCCTGCGGTGGCGCGCGATTCCGCCCGGCTCGGCGGGGCGCGGCGCGCCGTCGCGAGCTGGGGATGGCCAACCCGCGATTGTGGAGGCCGCCCGGCCGGTGCCTTGCCCTCGGCGCGCAGGCGCGGCAGGGTGCGGCGGAGCACAACCGTTAACCTTTGGGGGGCGCGACCCGCCGTCGTCACCGCCCCCACCTCCAGGCTTCCTCAACCGGCATGAAGTTCAACCGCCTGCGGCTCGTCGGGTTCAAGACCTTCGTCGAGCCCACCGACCTCCTGATCGAGCCCGGCCTCACCGGCGTGGTGGGCCCGAACGGGTGCGGCAAGTCCAATCTCGTCGAGGCGCTGCGCTGGGTGATGGGCGAGAGCTCGCACAAGGCCATGCGCGCCGACGACATGGACGCGGTGATCTTCGCCGGCACCACCGGGCGGCCTGCGCGCAACACGGCCGAGGTGGTGCTGCACCTCGACAATGCCGACCGCACCGCTCCCGCCGCCTTCAACGAATGGGACCAGCTCGAGGTGGTGCGCCGCATCGAGCGCGGCGGCGGCTCCGCCTATCGCATCAACGGACGGGACGTCAGGGCGCGCGACGTGCACCTGCTGTTCGCCGACGCCTCCACCGGCGCGCGCTCGCCGGCGCTGGTGCGGCAGGGCCAGATCGGCGAGATCGTCGGCGCCAAGCCCAATGCCCGGCGCCGCATCCTGGAGGAGGCGGCCGGCGTCGCCGGCCTCCACGCCCGCCGCCACGAGGCCGAGATGCGGCTCAAGGCCGCCGAGCAGAATCTGGCGCGGCTGGAGGACGTCATCACCCAGATGGCGGCGCAGGTGGAGAGCCTGAAGCGCCAGTCCCGCCAGACCGTGCGCTATCGGGCGGTGGCCGCCGAGATCCGCCAGTGCGAGGCGACGCTGCTGTGGCTGCGCTGGTGCGCCGTCACCACGGCCCTCGCGGAGGCCGAGCGGGCGGTGGAGGCATCCCAGCGCGGCGGCGCCGAGACCACCCGCATCCAGGCGGAGGCGGCGCGGCTTCAGGCCATCGCCGCCCATGAGCTGCCGCCCCTGCGCCAGGCCGAGGCGGAGGCCGCCGCCGTGCTCCAGCGCCTCACTCTGGCGCGCGCCGAGCTCGACAAGGAGGAGGCACGCATCGCCGCCCGCCGGCAGGATCTGGAGCGCCGCCTCGCCCAGCTCGATCAGGACCACGAGCGGGAGAACGCCCTTTCGGCCGACGCCTCCGGCGTGCTGGAGCGCCTCGATGCGGAGGCCGAGGCTTTGGCCGCCGAGCAGGAGGAGGCCGCCGAGGCCGCGGCCATGGCGGAGGACCGGCGGGAGGAGGCCGCGGCCGCGCTGGAGGAGGCCGAGCGGGCGCTGGACGCGAAGACCACGCAGTTCGCCGATCTCGGCGCGCGGCGCACCAGCCTGGAGCAGGCGGTGCGCGAGATCCGCGACCGCCTGGTGCGCAATGCCGCCGAGCGCGCCTCGGTGGCGGCCGAGGACGCCCGCCTGCAGAAGGAGGCGGGAACCGGCGCCCTGGCGGATTTTGCCGCCGCCGCCGAGGCCGCCCGCGAGGCGCTGGTGGACGCCGAGGAGGCCACCGCCGAGGCCGAAGCGGCCCATGCTGCCGCCCGCCGCGCCGTGGAGGAGCATCGCCCGGCGGTGACCGAGGCGGAGAAGCGCTTCGGCGCCCTCGACACCGAGGCGCGCACCCTCGCCAAGCTGCTCACCGCCTCCGACCAGCGCTTCCCGCCGGTGGCCGATCTTCTCACCGTGGCGAAGGGCTATGAGACGGCGCTCGGTGCGGCGCTGGGGGATGATCTCGACTTGCCGGTGGCGGCGGAAGCGCCGGCCCGCTGGGCCGGGGCCGAGCCTTCGCCCGAGGATCCGGAGCTGCCGGAAGGGGCGGCGCCACTCTCGGCGGTCGTTTCCGGCGCGCCCGCCCTGCTGCGCCGCCTCGCCCAGGTCGGCCTCGTCGCGGCGACGGACGGGCCGCATCTTGCGGCGCGCCTGAAGAGCGGCCAGCGCCTCGTCTCCCGCGAGGGCGATCTGTGGCGCTGGGACGGCGTGGTGGCGGCCGCCCATGCCCCCACCGCCGCCGCCCGGCGCCTTGCCGAGCGCAATCGGCTCGCCGATCTGGAAATGGAGGTGGAGGCGGCCCGCGACGCGGTGGAGGAGGCCCGTGCCGGGCTTGCCGAAACGGAAGGGGTGCTGCGCCTTGCCGCCGAGCGGGAGCGCGAGGCCCGCGAGACCCGCCGCACCGCCCAGCGGGTCGCCGAGGCCGCCCGCGACACCTTCGCCGCCGCCGAGCGCAAGGCGGCCCAGCACATGGCCCGCCTCTCCGCTCTGGCCGAGGCGCGGATGCGGCTTTCCGCCGCCCGCGAGGAGGCGGAGGCCGCTGCCGAAGAGGCGCAGGGCGAGCTCGCCGCTCTCGACGCCCCCCATCTTCTGGAAGCGGACCTTGCCCGGACCCGCGCCGATGCCGGCGAGCGCCGCGCCCAGCTCGCCGAGGCGCGTGCGGTGGTCGATGCCCTCCGCCGCGACGGCGCGGCGCGGCTGAAGCGGCTCGATGCCATCGCCGCCGAGCGCCGCTCCTGGCAGGAGCGGGCGGGCGGCGCGGGGGCGCGCCTTGCGGCCCTGCAGGCCCGGGCGCAGGAGGCGCGCGACGAGCTTGCCGCCCTGGAGGAGGCGCCGGCGCAGCTGTTCCATCAGCGCCGCGCCCTGCTGTCGAGCCTCGAGGAGGCGGAGGCCACCCGCCGCGCCGCCGCCGATCGCCTTGCGGAAGGCGAGGCCGCCCTCGCCGCCGCCGACCGGGCCGCCCGCGACGCCCTCGACGCCATGTCCGCCGCCCGTGCCGAGGGCGCCCGTGCCGAGGCCCTGCTGGAAGGCGCGGTGCAGCGCCGGGACGATGCGCTGCGCGACATCGCCGACGCGCTGGAAGGCCCCCCCGAGGTCGCCCGCGAAGCCGCCGGCCTTGCGCCCGGCGCCGATCTGCCGGACGCCGCCGCCATCGAAGCCGTGCTGGAGCGGGCGAAGCGCGACCGCGAGCGGCTCGGCGCGGTGAATCTTCGCGCCGACGTGGAGCTGGAGGAGGCGGACGCCCAGTTCGTCTCGCTCACCACCGAGCGGGACGATCTTGTGGAGGCCATCAAGCGCCTGCGCTCCGGCATCGCCAGCCTCAACCGCGAGGCGCGCGAGCGGCTTCAGGCCTCCTTCGCCGTGGTGGACGGCCATTTCAGGAAGCTGTTCGACACCCTGTTCGGCGGCGGCGAGGCGCAGCTCGTGCTCACCGACGCGGAGGACCCGCTGGAGGCCGGCCTCGACATCATCGCCAAGCCGCCCGGCAAGAAGCCCCAGACCCTCTCGCTGCTCTCCGGCGGCGAGCAGGCGCTGACCGCCATGGCGCTGATCTTCGCCGTGTTCCTCACCAATCCGGCGCCCATCTGCGTGCTGGACGAGGTGGATGCGCCCCTCGACGACGCCAATGTGGAGCGCTTCTGCATCCTGCTCGACGAAATGACCCGACTCACCGACACCCGCTTCCTCACCATCACCCACAATCCGATCACCATGGCGCGGCAGAACCGCCTGTTCGGCGTGACCATGGCGGAGCGGGGGGTCTCGCGCCTGGTTTCCGTGGATCTTCAGGCGGCGGAACGGCTGCGCGAGGCGGGTTAGGCGGATCAAGGCACCACCCAGGATGTCGCAGCCATATTTTTCTAGCTGTATTTCAACCACTTAAGTATAAATGCATGCGCCTTGACACTCAATTTTGACGCAACTATGGTGCGCCGCGGTTTCGAGGGGGAAGGTGTTCAGCCTTTCTCCGGAGCCGGGGTGGATGCCATGTCCGAGCCTTCACACGACCCGAAACGGGACGGCCACGAGGCAAAGGGCGGGGCACCGGCCTCCCGGCCGGATGATGCCGAGCTATCCGCGCGGCTGGACAAGCTCAACGCGAAGTTGAGCGAGCTCCAATCGCGAGGCGCGCCCGCCGAGCCGACCCTGTCGGACCGGACGTCGTCGAGGTCCGGCGCTGCTCTCGCCTTCCGGCTGGGAGCGGAGTTCGTCTCCGGGGTGCTGGTGGGCTCGGCCATCGGGTATGGGATCGATTACGTCTTCTCGGCTTCGCCGTGGGGACTTCTGATTTTCACGCTGATCGGCTTTGCCGCCGGCGTCATGAACATGTTGCGTGCCGCCGGTGAAGGTCCCGGCGGAACGGGTTCCGGAAGATCCGGAGGCCGGGCGCCCTGAAGGGCGCGGGCTGCGGATGGGACCCAGGGGAATTTCGGTGGCGCGGAACCCGCCAGTGGCCGGGCGCCGTGACCGCCATAGGATACGGCTTCGGCCGGGGCTGATGCTTGGCGGCAGAGCCGCCACAATCGAGGGGGCGCGTTCGGATGACCGTCGATCCGATCCACCAGTTCCAGATCAAGAATTATCTGGACCTGTTCAACATCAATGGCGCGCACGTCTCCTTCACCAATTCCGCGATGTTCATGTTCGGCATCGTGGCCTTCATCTTCCTCTTCCTGACCTTCGCCACCCGCGGGCGCACCCTGGTGCCGAGCCGGCTGCAGTCGGTCGCCGAGATGGGCTACGAATTCATCGCCAAGATGGTGCGTGATTCCGCCGGCAGCCAGGGCATGGTGTTCTTTCCCCTGGTGTTCTCGCTCTTCGTCTTCGTCCTGGTGGCGAACGTCCTCGGGCTCATCCCCTACACCTTCACGGTCACCGCCCACCTGATCGTCACCGCCTCGCTGGCGGTGCTGGTGATCTCGACCGTGGTGATCTACGGCTTCATGAAGCACGGCACCCACTTCCTGGGCCTGTTCGTGCCGTCGGGCGTGCCGGGCTTCCTCCTGCCGTTCCTGGTGGTGATCGAGGTGGTGTCCTTCCTCTCCCGCCCCATCAGCCTCTCGCTGCGTCTCTTCGCCAACATGCTGGCGGGCCACATCGCCCTCAAGGTGTTCGGCTTCTTCGTGGTGGGCCTGGCCTCGGCAGGCGCCATCGGCTGGTTCGGCGCGACCCTGCCCTTCTTCATGATCGTGGCGCTCACCGCGCTGGAGCTTCTGGTGGCGGTGCTGCAGGCCTATGTGTTCGCGGTGCTCACCTCGATCTACCTGAATGATGCGATCCACCCGGGGCACTGAGGCCGGATCCGCGTCGCACATCGTCTGAAGTCCTCCCAAAACCAGATTTCTCAAGGAGCACTCCCATGGATCCCGCAGCTGGTAAGTTCATTGGTGCCGGTCTCGCCGCCCTTGGCATGGGTCTCGCCGCCATCGGCGTCGGCAACATCTTCGGCAACTTCCTTTCCGGCGCGCTGCGCAATCCGTCGGCCTCTGACGGCCAGTTCGCCCGTGCGTTCATCGGCGCGGCGCTCGCGGAAGGTCTCGGCATCTTCGCGCTGGTCGTCGCCCTGGTGCTGCTCTTCGTGGCCTGATCGGCCGCGCATCTTGCGGCGTTCGGCGTGATGCCGGCGCCGCGAAGAGCTGTTGTTTGAGGTATTGCAGCCAGGCGGACGAGCCATGAAGAACATGTGGAAGCAGACTGTCGCGCTCGCGATGGCGGGCTTCGCCCTTTCGGTCATCCCTCACGTGGTGGCCGCAGGTGAGCCTCAAGGTTCGTCCTCCGCGCTGCGCGCTCCGGCGGTCGTGGGCCAGCAGCTTGCCCAGGCGGCGACCCCCGATCATGCCGTTCCCACCGCCCCCGCGGGCCAGGGAACCCATGAGACGGCTCCCGCAGCCGCTCATCCCGCCTCCGGTGCCCATGCGCCCGCCGCCGCGGGCGAGCACGGCCCGCTCGAGCACGCTCCCGGCGAGCCGGCGAGCGAGCATCACGGCGGCTTCCCGCCGTTCGATTCCACCACCTTCCTCTCGCAGTTCGTCTGGCTCGCCCTGAGCTTCGGGCTGCTCTATTTCCTCATGAGCAAGGTGACGCTGCCGCGCATCGGCCGCATCCTCGAAGAGCGGCACGACCGCATCGCCGACGATCTCGAAGAGGCGATGAAGCACCGCACGGAGAGCGAGGCGGCGCAGGCGGCCTATGAGAAGTCGCTGAGCGAGGCGCGCAACAAGGCGCACACCATCGCCGGCGAGACCCGCGCCAAGCTGAGCGCCGATGCCGAGGCCAACCGCAAGAGCCTCGAGGCCGAGCTTGCGGAGAAGCTGGCTTCCGCCGAGCAGCGCATCGCCACCACCAAGACCGAGGCGCTCACCCATGTGCGCGGCATCGCGGTGGACACGGCCCATACCATCGTCTCGACCCTCATCGGCAGCGCTCCGGCGCAGACCGATGTGGAGCGCGCGGTGGATGGCGTGCTCGCCAGCAAGGATGCCGCCTGAAACGGGCTTTGAATTCGGTTCGGCCCGCCGCCTTGGATGGCGGCGCCGGCCGGCAGACGATCTAGCCGCGATGCGGCAGCAGAGATTTTGAGGGTGCCGCAATGACCGATATGTCTCTTGCCGAGCTGTGGGTTGCCGTCGCGTTTCTCCTGTTCGTCGGCATTCTCATCTATGTCGGCGCGCCGCGCGGCATCGCCTCCGCGCTGGATACCCGCAGCAAGCGCATCGCCGCCGAGCTCGACGAGGCCCGCCGCTTCAAGGAAGAGGCGCAGAAGCTGGTGGCCGAGTTCAAGCGCAAGCAGCGCGAGGCGGAGGCCGAGGCCGAATCCATCGTGACCGCGGCCAAGGCCGAGGCCGAGCGCCTCGCCTCCGAAGCCAAGGCGAAGCTCGAGGATTTCGTCACCCGGCGCACCAAGATGGCCGAGGAGAAGATCGCCCAGGCCGAGCATCAGGCCCTGGCCGATGTGAAGGCCATCGCCGCCGAGGCCGCGTCCAAGGCCGCCGAGGGCCTGCTCGCCGTCGCCGCCAAGGGCGATGCGGGCGAGCGCCTCATCGCCAAGGCCATCGACGACGTGAAGACCCGCCTCAATTGAGGCCGGCCCGCGCCGCGGATTGGACCGATGGAATTGCCGGCCGCGCCTTCGGGTGCGGCCGTTGCGTTTTGTCCCCCGGGAGCGCGGTAACGGCAGAAATCCGGTCCGGGACCTTGAAAGCGCCATCCTGCTGGGCCAAAGCTAGTGCCATGCGGTGCGCCAGCTCCCACCCCCCTCTTCATCCGTCGCGGGCGCCTGCAGGCCGGGACGCGGATGCCGGCGTGTGCCTCCGTCCGGCCGTCGAGCGGACTTGCGCTGGCGCGCGGGGGGATGAGCGCCGTCCTTCAGCGGTGAACGGCCTCCTGGCGGCAGGTGCGCCTGGGCCGCGCGGAGCCCGCTCCCTATCGCCCCTCCGGTTCGCCGCGGTGCGGGCCGCCCTCGCAGGCGGTACCACGCACGCAGGTGGCCTGCTCTCCCGAATCCGCCCGCCGCGCGCCATCGGCCGGGTCGCGCTCGTGCTCTTCGGCCTGACGGCGCTTCCGGCGCCGGCGGCGTTGGCGCAGCAGAACGACTTCTTCTTCTTCCTGCGTCCGCCGGCCAATGTGCCCCAGCAGCAGCCGCAGCGCCAACGCCGCGCGCCCGAGCGCAGCTGGTGGGGCGGCAACCTCTTCCAGCCCTATCAGCAGCCCGACGGGCGCCCCGCCCAGCGATCGGCGCCGCGCACCCAGTCCGCCGCGCCGCAGCCCCAGCACAGCGCCCCGCCGAGCCGCAAGCGCGTGCCGGCCGCCCCGGTGGAAGCGGAGGGCGAAGTCTTTGCCAGCGCCGCCGACGCACAGCGCGACCAGCGTCCGGTCCCGACCCAGTTCGTCCTGGTTCTGGGAGACCGTATGGCCGACCAGATCGCCGATGGGCTCGCGGACGCCTATGTGACCGATGACAAGACGGTCGCGGTCATCGGCAGCATCGCCGACGGCAGCGGCTTCCTCGCCTCTCCCGCCGACTGGATCGCCAAGGCGCCGGCCGCGCTTGCCGCTGCCCAGGCGAACGTGACGGTGGTCGCGCTCGGTTCGGAGGACATCCGGCCCATCAAGGACGGTGAGCTCACCGTCGAGCCGATGACCGAACGCTGGATGGAGCTTTACGCCCGCCGGGTGGACGAGGTGCTGGCCTTCCTCCGGGAGAAGGCGCGCCGGGTGGTGGTGGTCGGCCTCGCGCCGGCGGCCGACGACGGCCTGAATGCGGATTACGCCCGCCTCAACGACCTGCTGCGCACCCGCGCCGCCCGGGCCGGCCTCGTCTTCACCGACGTGTGGGACGGCTTCGCCGACGAGGACGGCAAATATTTCGTGTTCGGCCCCGCGGTGGACGGCCAGCGCCGGCGCCTGCGGCTCAACGACGGGCTGCGGTTCACTCGCGCCGGCGCCGACAAGCTCGCCTTCTTCGTGCAGAAGGACCTCAACCGCTTCCTCTCCGATTCGGCCAAGCCCGCCAACGGCGCGGACGATCTCGATGCGCGCAGCGCCCTGTCGCTCGCCGGCGGGCCGCAGGGCGACAGGGAGCGGGGCGACACCGCCGCCAAGCCGGTCTCGCTGGCAGCGAGCGACGCCGCGCGGGCGCTCCGGGACGGCGTGCCGCCCGATCCGGTGCGGGGGCGGGCCGACGATTTCTCCTGGCCGCCGCCCGAGCCGCCTGCCGAATCGCCGCCGCCCGCTGCGGCCGGTACCGCGGCATCGCCGTCCGCGGCCCCCTGAGGTCCTGCCAGGCCCGGCCTTGGCGAAAAGTTTGCCGCGCCGGCTGTGAACGGGCCTTTGCGCGCACGCAGGCGCGGCTTAAGTTTCGACGCCTTCGAAACGGACAAGGACCCCGCCCATGACCATCCGCCCGCGCCGCAGCGTCCTCTACATGCCGGGAGCCAATGCCCGCGCGCTGGAGAAGGCGCGCACCTTGCCCGCCGACGGCGTGATCATCGATCTGGAGGATTCGGTCGCTCCCGATGCCAAGGTGGAGGCCCGCGGCCGGGTGGTCGAGACGGTCAAGGCCGGCGGCTTCGGCCCGCGCGAGGTGGTGATCCGCATCAACGGCCTCGACACGCCCTGGGGCTCGGACGATCTGGATGCCGCCGCGTCCGCCGCGCCGGATGCCATCCTGCTGCCGAAGGTGGACAAGGTGGAGCAGCTCGAGACCGTGGGCCGGCGTCTTGCCGCCCTCGGCGTGCCCGAGACCACCCGGGTGTGGGCCATGATCGAGACGCCGCTGGCGATTCTCGACATCAAGGCCATCGCCGCCTGCGCCGCCAATCCCCTCAGCCGGCTGTCGGTGTTCGTGCTCGGCACCAACGACATCGCCAAGGAGACCCGCGCCGCGCTGGTGCCCGGGCGCGCGCCCATGGTGGCCTGGCTGTCCATGGTGGTGGCGGCGGCACGGATCTACGGCATCGACGTGCTCGACGGCGTGTGGAACCAGTTCCAGGACATGGACGGCTTCAAGGCCGAATGTGCCCAGGGCGTCGAGATGGGCATGGACGGCAAGACGCTGATCCACCCCACCCAGATCGAGCCCTGCAACGAGGCCTTCAGCCCGCCGCAGACCGACGTGGCGCGGGCCCGCGCCATCATCGACGCCTTCGCGCTGCCGGAGAATGCGGGCAAGGGCGTCATCACCCTCGACGGGCGGATGGTGGAGCTGCTCCACGCCGAGATGGCGAAGCGCACCGTGGCGCTGGCCGACGCCATCGCCGCCCGCGCCTGACGGGTGGCCCGCTATTCAGGACGGCTCTCGGCCGCCCCGCTTCGAACACGGCCGGACCTGCTCGCGGTCCGGCCCGAGGACGCAACCCATGAAGCTCTATCGATATCTCACCGGGCCGGATGACACCGCCTTCTGCAAGCGCGTCTCGGCGGCGCTCAACAAGGGCTGGCAGCTCCACGGCGCGCCGACCCTCACCTTCGATCCGGTGCAGGGCCGCGTCATCTGCGGCCAGGCCATCGTCAAGGAAGTGCCGGGCGAATGGTCCGACGAGGTCAATCTTTCGGACCATTGACGCCCAGAGCCGCAGCAGCGTCCCGCCGGGTTCTCACGCCCCGGCGGGGGCGGCGGCAGGGCTGGCGAGGGGCGCCCCGCGTAGCGGCAGCAGCACCACCGCCACCTCCGCCTCGTCGCCGGCGTCGGCGAACTCCTTGCGCACCGCGTCCGAAAGCTGCGCGACCACCTCGCGGGCGTGGGCGACGGTCCAGTCGTTCTCGAAGCCGAGGTGGAGCTCGACGAACATCTTGCCGCCGAACTGCCGGGTGCGGATGTCGCCCAATTCGTCGAAATCGTCGAAATGGGCGGTCAGCACCCGCAGGATGCGCAGCTGCCCCGCCTCGTCGATCGCCTGGTCGAGCAGCGAGGAGACCGAGTTCGTGAGCATGGCGAAGATGTTGTAGAGCATGAAGCCGATCACCACGAACGAGGCGAGCGGATCGAGGTAGAAGATCCAGTACACCTCGTTGAACACCGAGGTGATGGCGGTCACCACGAACACCGCCGTGCTGGAGGTGGCCGAGACGAGGTGCACCCGGGCCTGCGCCGCCAGCACCGGGGATTTGGTCTCGTGGGCGAGGCGGGTCGCCTTGCGGTTCAGGATGACGTTGCCGGTGATGGCCGCCGCCACCACGAGCAGGCCGAGCTCCGCTCCGCTCACCCCTTCGGGATGGATCAGCCGGGTGATGGCCCGCGTGCCGGCGATGACCACGAGGATGGTCTGCAGCAGCGCGATCATCAGCTCGGCGAGGTTCTCCAGCTTGCCGAGGCCGTAGGCGTAGCGCCCGGCATTGGCATTGTGGGCGAGCCTCAGCACCAGCCAGCAGGCGGTCAGCGCCGTGAGGTCGAAGGAGGTGGCGAGCAGGTCGGTGAGGATGGCCGCCGAATTGGTGAGGGTGGCCGCCAGGATGTAGAAGGGAAACAGGCAGGCCGTGAAAATCATGGCCTGAAACGACAATTTCTGGCTCGCCGATCCCGACACGTCGCCCTCCCGCCCCTGTGCACCGGCCCATGAGCACGGCGGCACGCGCTGCGTCAAGCACCCAGGGACGTCAACCCGAGGTCTCCGCCGCCCGCGCGCAGCCGCGACCATGGACGCAGACCGCGCCCGTTGCATCCCGCCCATCGCCTCTGCCACATTGGCCCCGTCCTTCGGGGGAGCACGATGAGCAAGACGAACAAGGGCAATTTCTTCGAGGATTTCACCGTCGGCCAGGTGATCCGCCACGCCACGCCGCGCACCGTCACCGTGGGTGACGTGAGCCTCTACAGCGCGCTCTACGGCACGCGCTTCGCCGTGCAGTCGGCCGACAGCTTCGCCGCGGCGCTGGGCTATCCGCGCGCCCCGGTGGACGACCTTCTGGTGTTCCACGTGGTGTTCGGCAAGACGGTGCCGGACATCTCGCTGAATGCGGTGGCCAATCTCGGCTACGCCGGCGGGCGCTTCCTCGCTCCGGTCTATCCCGGCGACACGCTCACCGCGGTGTCGGAGGTGATCGGCCTCAAGGAGAATTCCAACGGCCAGAGCGGCGTCGTCTACGTGCGCTCCACCGGCTTCAACCAGCACGGCACCGAGGTGCTGGACTATGTGCGCTGGGTGATGGTGCGCAAGGCGGACCTCGCCCGGCCGGCGCCCGCCGCGACCGTGCCGACCCTGCCGTCGGCGCTGGCGCCCGACGCGCTGGGCGCGGCCGTGCCGGTGCTCGACACCGCGAGCTGGCGCTACGACCTCTCCGGCTCCGAGGCCCGCTTCGGCGATTATGCCGTGGGCGAGCGCATCGATCATGTGGACGGCATGACGGTGGAGGAGGCGGAGCACATGATCGCCACCCGCCTCTATCAGAACACCGCCAAGGTGCATTTCAACCAGTTCACCGAAGGCCAGGGCCGCTTCGGCCGCCGGCTGATCTACGGCGGGCACGTCATCTCGCTGGCCCGCTCGCTCTCCTTCAACGGGCTCGCCAACGCCTTCCACGTGGCGGCCATCAACGGCGGGCGGCACGTCTCGCCGCTGTTCGCCGGCATGACCGTGTTCGCCTGGAGCGAGATCCTCGACACGCAGCCCCTGCCGGGCCGCGACGACGTGGGCGCGCTCCGGGTGCGCACCGTGGCCACCAAGGACCACCCCACCGCCGACTTCCCCCTGAAGACCGGCGACGAGTACCAGCCGAACGTGATCCTCGACCTCGACTACTGGGTGCTGATCCCGCGCTGAACCGGCACGGGCAGCGGCACGTTCAGGGGCATGCCGGCGGTCGGGGAACCGGCCGCCGGAGCGCCGGCGTCCTGCTCCGCGGGCCGGCCGGCGGAACCCCCGGGCGCGGCGAAGCCACCCGGGAAGGGCGTGCCCGAATAGCCCATGGCGCTGCCCGCCGGGGCTGGCGGGGCGAGGGAGAAGGCGGACATGAAGCGCCACACCTCCTCGCCCGAATCGATGTCATGGCTGCGCAGGCCGAGGAACGGCGTGGCGAGATCCGGCTTGGTGTCCACCCGCACCGGCGGCTGGTGGCCGCCGTTCGCCACCCGCATCAGCACCACGTCCGCGCCGTCGCGGCACGACGACCAGCGCCGCTCGGAGACCGAGGTGCCGTCGAAGGCATCGAGATCGGGCAGCTTGCGGCTGGCCTCGGCGGAGCAGCCGTTGATCCTGGCGAACAGGCGGGCGCTGTCGGGCGCCGAGAGGGTGGCGCCCACCGGGGTCCAGAAGCCGTCATAGGCGATGACGCTGTCGGCGCTGCCGTGGATGAACATGATGGGCACCGGGCGGGCCGGGTGGCATTCCTCCCGGTAGTTGGCCGGCGTGGTGGCCATGATGACCGAATAGGCGGCAAACAGCGTGGCATGCTCGCAGGCCATGCGCTGGACCATGAAACCGCCGTTGGAGATGCCGGTCAGATAGATGCGGTTCGGATCGGCGATGCCCTCGGCGACGAGCTTGCGCACCAGCAGCACCAGGAAGCTGACATCGTCCCCCGGGCGCAGCACCGCCTTGAGGCGCATGGCGGCGGGGCGCCCGTCGTTCCACACCCGCCCGTCGCCTTCCGGATAGACCGCGACGAAGCCGTGCGCCTCGGCCGCGGCATCGAGGCCGAAATAGGCGCGGAAGCTCTCGGGCGTCTGCATCGCGCCGTGCAGCGCGACCACCACCGGCCGCGGCCCGGGCGGGCCATCCGGCGTCAGGATGAGATAGGGGCGCTGCTCCTTGCCGACGCGGATCTGTTCGGTGCGCAGGCTGCCCGCCGTTGCGGACGCGGCCGGGAGCGCCACTCCCGCAACGAGCGCGCAGGCGGCCAGCAGGCGGGCGCCCCAGCGGCGCGCCGGCAATCCAAAGCGACGCAACGCCGTTCCGGGGGCAGGCCCGCTGAGTCGGGCGCCGCATATGGGCCGGCGCGTCCTCTCTCCTGGATCTACGACGAAAGAGTCACATCCGGACCCCGGCCGCATGGGCGCCGTGCGCGAAAGCCACATCATGGGGTCGGAATCCTATCGAATCTTCGCTTTCGTGTCCGCCCCGCGGATGCGGCATTGCCGCCAGAGTGTGGCGAGGGCGGGGCGCATCTGTGGCCCTCACGCCACACTCACCGGCCGATCGCAGCAACCTTTGATTTAGATCAAACGGATTTGTGAGGGTCTGGTAAAAGTCTCGATCACAGACATTTCATCAAGACTTGGGAGTGGGGTATGGCGCGGATTGGCATGGCGACGCTTCTGGCGGCTGGGCTGGCGACGCTCGTTGCGGGCGAGGCGCTCGCGGCTGATCTGGACTATCCCACGAAGGCTCCCGTGGTCGAAGAGCTGAGCCCGTGGATGATCCGCGTGCGCGCCCTCGGCGTGATCCCGGAGAGCGGCGCCACGGTCAACACCGTCGATTTCTACGGCGTGCAGTCGCACATCCCGGGGTCGAGCCTCAGCTATTCCGACTCGATCGTTCCTGAGCTCGATATCAGCTACTTCTTCACCGAGAACCTGGCCGCCGAGCTCGTCCTCGGCACCACCAAGTCGACCATCACCGCCGAGCAGTCCATCGCCGGCCTGGGCGAGGTGGGCACCACCTGGATCCTGCCGCCGACCCTGATGCTGCAGTACCACTTCAACAACATGGGCGCCTTCAAGCCCTACGTCGGCGTCGGCGTGAACTACACCATCTTCTACAACCAGGACGCCACCTGGCCGCACCAGGACCTCTCGGTCAACAATGCCTGGGGCGTCGCCCTGCAGGTCGGCTTCGACTGGATGTTCGATCGGCACTGGGGCATCAACTTCGACGTGAAGAAGCTCTACCTCGAGCCCGACTTCGACGTGGTGGCCAACGGCGCCCTCCCGGTCACCGGCACCGCCCAGCTCAACCCGTGGCTGGTCGCCACCGGCGTGACCTACCGCTTCTGACGCGGACGGACCGCCTCGACGGAGTTCAGGTTGCAGCGCCGATCGCTTCGGCGCTGCAGTCGTTTCTGGCCCCCTGTCGCGGCCTTCGTCCCTGCCGCGACGCTTCATCGGCCGCGCTTCGGGGATCGGCGATCCGGCGGCGCGCGGCGCTTGCGGGGCCGGAAAAAGCGCCCGCCCGCCGGGCTTGCCCGGCCGGCATATCGAACCTTCGTCGTAGGACCGATCCCGAAAAGCCTTGCCCTGCCGACACTTTGAGCGCATCAAGCTGACGCTTTTTCGCTTTGGAATTGTTGCGAACTGGCCACGATTGAGCTACCTGATCGGTCGATTTTTGGAGGAGGCCCATGGCCGATAGTCCGTCGCGCGTCGAGCGCCCCCTTTCGCCTCACCTGCAGATCTACAAGCCGCTGTTCACGATGATGATGTCCATCGTGCACCGCATCACGGGCGTGGGCCTCTATTTCGGCATGGTCATCTTCGTGTGGTGGCTGCTGGCCGCCGCCGGATCGCCCGATGGCTTCGCCACCTTCAGCTCGGTGGCCGGCTCCTTCATCGGCTACATCGTCCTGTTCGGCCTGACCTGGGCGCTGCTGCACCACGCGATCGGCGGCATCCGCCACTTCATCTGGGACATGATCCACGGCTTCGGCCCGCAGGAGCGGGAGCTCCTCGCCAAGGCGACCCTCGCCGGCTCCGTGGTGCTGACCCTCGTCGTGTGGGCCATCGGCCTCGCGCTGAAGGCCTGAGGAGAGGCATCATGAGCAATCCGACCCACGCGCCCATGCGCACGCCCCTCGGCCGCGTGCGCGGCCTCGGCTCCGCCCGCTCGGGCACCGAGCACTTCTTCGTCCAGCGCCTCACCGCCCTGGCCAACCTCATCCTCACCGTCGCCTTCATCATCATCGTCATCAGCCTCGCCGGCGCGAGCTATGCCGAGACCCGGGCGATGCTGGGCAATCCGTTCGTGGCCGTCATCATCCTCCTGACGCTGCTGTCGGTCTCCATCCACATGCGCATCGGCATGCAGGTGGTGATCGAGGATTATGTGCACGCTGAAGGCCTGAAGGTGCTGCTCATCATCGCCAACACCTTCTTCACCACCGCGATTGCTCTCGCCGGCGCCTTCGCCGTGCTCAAGATCAGCCTGGGAGGCTGACACATGGCCGATACCGCGACCAACGGGGCCGCCGCCCCCGGCATCAACGGCGCCGCCTATCCCATCGAGGATCACACCTACGACGTGCTCGTGGTGGGCGCCGGCGGCGCGGGCCTGCGCGCCGTGGTGGGCTGCTCGGAAGCCGGCCTGCGCACCGCCTGCATCACCAAGGTGTTCCCCACCCGCTCCCACACCGTGGCGGCCCAGGGCGGCGTCGCCGCCTCGCTCGGCAACATGGGCGAGGACAAGTGGGAATGGCACATGTACGACACCGTGAAGGGGTCGGACTGGCTGGGTGACCAGGACGCCATCGAATACATGGTGCGCAACGCGCCGGCCGCGGTCTACGAGCTCGAGCACTGGGGCGTGCCCTTCTCCCGCACCGAGGACGGCAAGATCTACCAGCGCCCGTTCGGCGGCATGACCACGCATTTCGGCAAGGGCACCGCGCAGCGCACCTGCGCCGCGGCGGACCGCACCGGCCACGCCATGCTGCACACGCTCTACGGCGCGGCGCTGAAGCACAAGGCCGAGTTCTTTGTCGAATATTTCGCCATCGACCTCATCATGGATGAGGAGGGCCGCTGCCGCGGCGTGGTGGCCATCAAGCTCGACGACGGCACCATCCACCGCTTCCGCGCCCATCTCGTGGTGCTGGCCACCGGCGGCTACGGCCGCGCCTATTTCTCCGCCACCTCGGCCCATACCTGCACCGGCGACGGCGGCGGCATGGTGCTGCGCGCCGGCCTGCCGCTGCAGGACATGGAATTCGTGCAGTTCCATCCCACCGGCATCTACGGCTCGGGCTGCCTCATCACCGAGGGCTCGCGCGGCGAGGGCGGCTACCTCACCAATTCCGAGGGCGAGCGCTTCATGGAGCGCTATGCCCCCTCGGCCAAGGACCTTGCCTCCCGCGACGTGGTCTCGCGCTCCATGACCATGGAGATCCGCGAAGGCCGCGGCGTCGGCAAGAACAAGGACCACATCTTCCTCCACCTCGACCATCTCGATCCCGCCATCCTCCACGAACGCCTGCCCGGCATCTCGGAGAGCGCGAAGATCTTCGCCGGCGTGGACGTGACCCGCGAGCCGATCCCGGTGATCCCGACCGTCCACTACAACATGGGCGGGATCCCCACGAACTACTTCGGCGAGGTGCTGGACAAGCGCAGCGGCGATCCGGACAAGGTGGTGCCCGGCCTGATGGCCATCGGCGAGGCCGCCTGCGTGTCGGTGCACGGCGCCAACCGCCTCGGCTCCAACTCGCTGATCGACCTCGTGGTGTTCGGCCGCGCCGCCGGCCTGCGCGCCGCCGAGCTGGTGAAGCCCGGCGAGAAGCACCAGGCCCTGCCGGCCAACAGCGCCGAGCTCGCCCTCAGCCGCCTCGACAAGTTCCGCTACGCGAAGGGCTCCACCCCCACCGCCGAGCTGCGCCTCGCCATGCAGAAGGTGATGCAGAACAACTGCGCCGTCTTCCGTACCGGCGATGTGCTGGAGGAAGGGTGCAAGCTGATCCACGACGTCTACAACGACGCGAGCGACATCGGCGTCACCGACCGCTCGCTGGTGTGGAACTCCGATCTCGTCGAGACGCTGGAGTTCGACAACCTCATCGCCCAGGCCATCGTCACCATGGAGGGCGCCAACGCCCGCAAGGAGAGCCGCGGCGGCCATGCGCGCGAGGATTACCCCGAGCGCGACGACGTGAACTGGATGAAGCACACCCTCGCCTATTTCGATACGGCGACGGGCGCGGTGCGCCTCGATGACCGCCCGGTGCACACCTACACCCTGTCCAACGACATCCAGTACATCGAGCCGAAGAAGCGCGTGTACTGACCGGCGGCGCGCCCCGATCGCGGGGCGCGCGCTGCCACGGCATTTCTCGGGCGGCCAGTGACCGCCTCAGCGATTTAGGACGACCCCATGGTTGAATTCACTCTGCCGAAGAATTCCCAGGTCACGCCGGGCAAGGTCTGGCCGAAGCCCCAGGGTGCCAAGACGCTGACCGAGTTCCGCATCTACCGCTGGAACCCGGACGACGGCCGCAACCCGCGCATGGACACCTATTATGTGGACCGCGACGATTGCGGTCCCATGGTCCTGGACGGCCTCATCTACATCAAGAACAAGGTCGACCCGACCCTCACCTTCCGCCGGTCCTGCCGCGAGGGCGTGTGCGGCTCCTGCGCCATGAACATCGGCGGCACCAACACGCTGGCCTGCACCAAGGGCATGGACGAGGTGCTGGTGAAGGGGCAGGTGGTGGTCTATCCGCTGCCGCACATGCCGGTGGTGAAGGACCTCATCCCCGACCTCACCCGCTTCTATGCGCAGCACGCCTCCATCGAGCCCTGGCTGCAGACCGACACCGCTTCTCCCGAGAAGGAATGGCGCCAGTCGAAGGATGACCGCGAGAAGCTCGACGGCCTCTACGAGTGCATCCTGTGCGCCTGCTGCTCCACCTCCTGCCCGAGCTATTGGTGGAACGGCGACCGCTATCTCGGCCCGGCGGCCCTGCTGCAGGCCACCCGCTGGCTGAAGGACAGCCGCGACGAGCGCACCGGCGAGCGGCTCGATTATCTGGAAGACCCCTTCCGGCTCTATCGCTGCCACACCATCATGAACTGCGCCCAGGCCTGCCCGAAGAGCCTGAACCCGGCGAAGGCCATCGCCGAGATCAAGAAGATGATGGTCGAGCGCCAGATGTGAGGCGGACCTGCCCGTCGGCCCGGCTTTCCCTGCCGCGCGACGGGGCCGACGAAACGGCACGCTGCGCACCGGATGGGGCGCAGCGTGTTTTTTTGTTTCGTTAGCCGCCGAGGGAAGCGCGCCGGCTGGACCAGCGCGCGACAGGCCGGCCGCCGCGGCCGGGATCGCCCGTCGGGCCTCGGTGAGCGCATCGGCGTGTGACCCGGTTCCGCGGGAAATCGCGAGACCCGCCCAGTCGCAACACTCCCCTGGATCGGCGGATCGAAGCAGCAAGGAGTGCGCCCGTGCGGGCGCCTCACCGGCCACCTCAACCCGCCGCCTTGACCTCGCCTCACCCATCCCAGCTCCTTGCGCAACCAGACGCGCCGGCGCTCCGCGGCACCGATCCGTCGCCCGCCGCACCTCACCGGCCGGAGGCGATTGGCCCTTGCTAGCGCCCTGGCCTCCCCTTTTGCCCAAAACCCGCTAGACTCGCCGCCATCGCGAAGGATTCGCTTCGGCCGTCGCCGTTCCCGCCTGTGCCTCCCGGGCCGGCGCGTCCGGCCGGCGCGAAGCCGCATCAGGCGGAGCCACGGGCAATTTTCAGATGAACACCCGTCTCCTTTCAGGCGAGAAGCGCGGCGAGGACGCGGCCGATACGACGCTGCGCCCCCAGACCCTGTCCGAATTCGTCGGCCAGGCGCAGGCGCGGGCCAATCTCGACGTCTTCATCAAGGCCGCCCGCGCCCGCGGCGAGGCGCTCGACCATGTGCTGTTCGTCGGCCCGCCCGGCCTCGGCAAGACCACGCTCGCCCAGATCATGGCGCGGGAAATGGGGGTGGGCTTCCGCTCCACCTCCGGCCCGGTGATCGCCAAGGCGGGCGATCTCGCCGCCATCCTCACCAATCTCGAAGAGCGCGACGTGCTCTTCATCGACGAGATCCATCGCCTCTCGCCCCAGGTGGAGGAGATCCTCTATCCCGCCATGGAGGATTACGAGCTCGATCTCGTCATTGGCGAGGGGCCGGCGGCCCGCTCGGTGAAGATCGCCCTGCCGAAATTCACTTTGGTGGGCGCCACCACCCGCTCGGGCCTGCTCACCACGCCGCTGCGCGACCGCTTCGGCATTCCCGTGCGCCTCGGCTTCTACACGGTGGCGGAGCTGGAGCACATCGTCACCCGCGGGGCGCGGGTGCTGGGCATTCCCATCGTGCCCGAGGGGGCGACGGAGATCGCCCGCCGTGCCCGCGGCACGCCGCGCATCGCCGGGCGCCTGCTGCGGCGGGTGCGCGATTTCGCTCTGGTTGCGGAGGCCGAGGCCATCGACCGCGCCATCGCCGACCGCGCGCTTTTGGCGCTGGAGGTGGACGCCGCCGGCCTCGACGCCATGGACCGGCGCTATCTCACCGTCATCGCCGATTTCTACGGCGGCGGCCCGGTGGGGGTGGATACCCTCGCCGCCGCCCTCTCCGAGCCCCGCGATGCCATCGAGGAGATCGTCGAGCCCTTCCTGGTGCAGCAGGGCCTCATCCAGCGCACCCCGCGCGGGCGCCTGCTGACCTCGGCGGCCTTCCGCCATCTCGGCCTGCCCGAGCCGAGGCGGGACCCCGCGGCCTTGCCTTTGTTCGACGAGGAAGGCTAGGAGTGCGCGAAAATCCGGTGCGCCCGGCGTGAGCCCGAGGGAGCGCGGGCCCATTTGCGAGCGGGACACAGTCATGCGGACGGACATTTCCGGCGAGCGCGCCGTCGCCCCGGGCGAGCTTGAGACCCACCCCGGTCTCGCCGGGCGGCTCATCGATGGCGGCCATTGCCTCACCCTGCGCGTCTATTACGAGGACACCGACTTCTCCGGCATCGTCTATCACGCCAACTACCTGAAGTTCATGGAGCGCGGCCGCTCCGACTACATCCGGCTGCTGGGCGTGGCGCAGGGCGAGCTGTTCGCCAAGGCGCGGGAGGAGGCGCCGGGCTTCCATTTCGTCGTGCGCTCCATGCAGCTCGACTTCCGCAAGCCGGCCCAGATCGACGACGTGCTGCAGGTGGTCACCCTCTCCAAGGAGGTGAGCGGTGCCTCCATCACCCTGTTGCAACAGGTGATGCGCGCCGGCGAGGTGCTGGTCTCGGCCACCGTGCGGGTGGCCTTTGTCTCCGAGGGGCGGGCCAAGCGCATCCCCGATGCCCTGCGCCAGGCCACCGCCGCCGACGCCCAGAAGCTGGAGGCCGCCGCCGCGGAAGGTGCCGCGCGGTAGGTCGGCCACACGGGGTTTTCGGCTGTCGATGGCGCCGGGCGCGGCGGCGCGCTAACGCCTCCTTAAGCGTAATCGTGCGTAGTGGGCGGGTGGCGTGCGGGCCTCGCCTCGGACGGCATATGCGCCGGCTCGCCCAAGTTTGGACAGGATCGGCCGATCAAAGACCGGGCGGCCATCGGCGCGCGGGCGACGCCTTCTGTTCGGCGCCTGCGGACCGCACGCCCGGGGGCGGGGCGCATTTTCGGGCATGGATCCCGCACGGCGGCCGGCGTCGTGGGGAGCGGAGCCAGGTATGATTCATCTGTTTGGCCGCCTGCGCGGCGTATCGGGACGGGGCGGACCAATTGTCGCGGTGGCGCTCCTCGCGCTCGTGGCGCTGGCGGCGATCGTGCTCAGCTCGGGGCATGGACTGGCCCAGGCCGCGCCGACCGCTCCGGTGACGGCCTCGCCGCCGGTCGCGGCGCCCACCGCGCCCGTCGCCGGCGCGCCCGCGGCCCCGCTGCCCAGCACCGACATCTCCTTCCTGTCGCTGTTCCTGCAGGCCGGCTTCATCGTCAAGCTGGTCATGGTCGGGCTGATCGCCGCCTCGGTGTGGGTCTGGGCGATCATCATCGACAAGACCCTGCTGTTCGGCCGCAACAAGCGGGAGATGGACCGCTTCGAGCAGGTTTTCTGGTCCGGCCAAAGCCTTGAGGACCTCTACCGCACCCTCGCCGGGCGCTCGAACCACGGCATGGCCGCCATCTTCGTCGCCGCCATGCGCGAGTGGAAGCGCACCTACGAGGGCGGCGCGCGCTCGCTCACCGGCCTCAACCAGCGCCTCGACAAGGTGATGAACGTCACCATCGCGCGGGAGGTGGAGCGGCTGGAGTCGGGCCTCCTGGTGCTTGCCACCGTGGGCTCGGCGGGCCCGTTCGTGGGCCTGTTCGGCACGGTCTGGGGCATCATGACCAGCTTCCAGTCCATCGCCGCCTCGAAGAACACATCCCTTGCGGTGGTGGCGCCCGGCATCGCCGAAGCGCTCTTCGCGACTGCGATGGGCCTTATTGCCGCCATCCCGGCGACCATTTTCTATAACAAGTTCATCTCCCAGACGGGCCGGCAGGCCCAGCGCCTCGAGGGATTCGCGGACGAGTTCTCCGCCATCCTCTCGCGGCAGATCGACGAGAGGGGCTGAGAGCCGATCATGGGTATGTCGGGAGCAGGGGGGGCAGGAGGCTGGCAGAGCCGCAGCGCGCGCCGCCGGCCGACCCACGTCATGGCCGAAATCAACGTGACGCCCATGGTGGACGTCATGCTGGTGCTGCTGATCATCTTCATGGTGGCCGCGCCGCTCCTCACCGTGGGCGTGCCCATCGACCTGCCGCAGACCCAGGCCAACGCCGTCAACCAGGACAATCAGGAACCCATCACCCTCTCGGTGAACGGCAAGGGCAAGATCTACCTCGGCGAGACGGAGATCGCCGACACCGACCTCATTTCCAAGCTGCAGGCGGTCACCGCCGCCCGCGGCGGGGCCGATGAGCGCATCTTCGTGCGCGGCGACAAGGCGGTGGACTACGGCACGGTCATGCGGGTCATGGGCCGCCTGTCCGGCGCCGGCTTCAAGAAGGTGGCCCTGGTCACCGAAGTGGACCAGGGAGGCTGATCGAAGCGATGCGCGTTCGCCCGAGCCTTGCTGCCTCCACCACCCTGCATGCGGCCATCCTCATCCTCACCATGGTGTCCTTCACCGGGGCGAAGCCGTTCGATCCGGCGCTTGAATCCGTGCCGGTGGATGTCATCTCGGCCTCGGACTTCACCAAGCTGACAAAGGGCTCGCCCACCGCCGAGAAGTCCGACGCCCCGAAGGTGGTGGCGGAGAAGGTGGACACGCCCGATCCCGCCGACGATCCCAAGGCCAAGGTGACGGAGAAGCCGCCGGTGGAGGCCACCGCCCCCCCGCCGCCGCCGCCTCCGCCCCCGCCGGAGGAGACCGTCAAGGCCGAGAAAGCACCGCCGAAGGCAGAGGAGGCCCCGCCCAAGGAGCAGCCGAAGGCCGACGTCGCGCTGAAGAACGAGCCGAAGAAGGAGGAGAAGCCGCAGGAGGAGGCCAAGGCCCCGCCGCCGCCTCCGGTGCCGCCGAAGAAGCCCTCCAAGATTCCGCCGAAGCCGGTTGAGACGGCGAGCGAGAACCGCGACTTCAACGCCGACCAGATCAAGGAGCTGCTCGACAAGCGCACGCCGCAGCGGCGCGTGGCGAGCGCGAGCCAGCTTTCGGCCACCGCGGCCCTCGGCGCCCCGCGCGGCGATTCCGCCACCCTGAGCCAGAGCGAGATCGACGCCTTCCGCGCCCGCCTGCGCCAGTGCTGGAACGTCCAGGGCCTGCCCGCGAACCAGCGCGACCTGTTCGTGCTCATCAACGTGTCGCTGAACTCGGACGGCACGGTTTCCGGCCATCCGCAGATCATCGGCGGCAAGGATTCGCCCTATTGGCGCCCGCTCGCCGACAGCGCCATGCGCGCCCTGCTGAGCTGCCAGCCTTACACCATGCTCCGCCCGGAGAAGTACGACCTGTGGAAGAGCATGGAGCTGAAGTTCACGCCCCAGATGTTCGACGGCTGAGCACGCCCGCGCCCGGGCGTCGATCCCGTCCGGCGCGGTCCTGCTGACGTTTCCGGCCCACGCCCGCCCCCGCGCTGCCCCTTCCGGGCCGAGCGGGCGGGCCTTTCTCCCTTCCGGCCCCACCTTCGCGGGCAAACCCATTAGAGGCTCGACTGACCGTGACGCCGCTGCTCGATCGCTCCGGACTGGTGCTGAACCGCCGCCGTTTCGTGGCCGGCGCGGGGAGCCTCCTCGCCGCCGGCGCCGCTCTCAATGCGGGTCCCGCCGCAGCGCAGCTCAGGCTCGACATCACCTCGGGCGCGCCCAAGCCGATCCCGATCGCCATCACCGATTTCGTCGGCGAGACCGAGCAGGGCCGGGCCATCAGCTCGGTGATCTCCGCCGATCTCAAGCGCTCCGGCCTGTTCGCGCCGATCGATCCGAAGGCGTTCGTGGAGCAGATCTCCAATCCCGATGCGCCGCGCTTTCCCGACTGGCGGGTGATCAATGCCCAGGCCCTCGTCACCGGCCGCGTCGTCCGACAGGGCGACGGGCGCCTGCAGGTGATGTTCCGCCTGTGGGACGTGTTCCCGGGCCAGCAGCTCTCCGGCCAGCAGTTCGTCGCCCAGGCGGAGAACTGGCGGCGCATCGCCCACATCATCGCCGACGCCATCTACGAGCGGCTCACCGGCGAGAAGGGCTATTTCGACACCCGCATCGTGTTCGTGGACGAGAGCGGCCCCAAGGAGCGCCGCGTCAAGCGCCTCGCCATCATGGACCAGGACGGCGCCAACGTGAGCTATCTCACCCGCGGCGATTCCCTGGCGCTGACCCCGCGCTTCTCGCCCACCAGCCAGGAAATCACCTACATGTCCTACGCCCAGGCGGAGCCGCGGGTGTATCTGCTCAACATCGAGACCGGGCAGCGGGAGATCGTCGGCAACTTCCCCGGCATGAGCTTCGCGCCGCGCTTCGCGCCCGACGGGCAGCGGGTCATCATGAGCCTGGAGCAGGGCGGCAACGCCAACATCTATGTGATGGACCTGCGCTCCAAGGCCACCACCCGCCTCACCGACACGCCGGCCATCGACACCGCGCCCTGCTATGCGCCGGACGGCAACCAGATCTGCTTCGAGAGCGACCGCGGCGGCTCCTCGCAGATCTACATCATGAACGCCGACGGCTCGAACCAGCGCCGCGTCTCCTTCGGCTCGGCGCGCTACTCGACCCCGGTATGGTCGCCGAAGGGCGACTGGATCGCCTTCACCCGGCAGGCGGAAGGGCGCTTCGCCATCGGCGTGATGCGGCCCGACGGCTCGGGCGAGCGGGTGCTCACCGAGGGCTACCACAACGAGGGTCCGACCTTCGCCCCCAACGGGCGGGTGATCATGTTCTTCCGCGATCCCGGCGGCACCTCCGGCCCGAGCCTCTATTCGGTGGACATCAGCGGCTACAACGAGCAGCGCATCCCGACCCCGAGCTACGCCTCGGACCCCGCCTGGTCGCCGCTCAGGTCCTGAGCCGGGGCCTCTCCGGCCGGTGCCGGCCGTTCCACTGTTGCATCGCGGCAACGCCCGTTTTCCTGCGGCCACCGTGCGGGGCATTGCCTTGGCCTCGGCACAGCCTCGCCATGATGGCGCCACGGCCGAGCATCAGTGAAGGCCAGCCAGGGCAGGGGGCCGACGCTTCGCCGACCCTCCGGCGTCATCGGTTCACCGTTCGGAAACCATAGGATGCGCCGGGTCCCTTGCGGATCTGATTTCATGGACCTTCGGGGGCTTTCGCGCGGTGCGCGGAACTTTCGCTTAACCGGGCGACTGGTAGAGGAAGGCCTCCGGGACGCGTTGAGAAGGGAGACACCGGAAATGCGTTTCACTGGTTTTGCTCGCGGCTTCCGGTTCGCGGCTCTGTTCGGCTTCGCGCTGGCGCTTGCCGCGTGCGCCAATCAGCCCAACCCCAACGCCGCCGCCAACGGCCGCGGTGGTCCTCCCGGCTCCCCGCAGGAATTCATCGTCGCGGTGGGTGATCGCGTGTTCTTCGAGAGCGATCAGACCGACCTCACGCCCCAGGCCCGCGCCACGCTCGATCGCCAGGCCCAGTGGCTGCAGCAGTGGAACCGCTACACCTTCACCATCGAAGGCCATGCGGACGAGCGCGGCACCCGCGAATACAACATCGCCCTCGGCGCCCGCCGCGCCCAGTCGGTGCGCGACTATCTCGCCGCCCGCGGCATCGACCCGGCGCGCATGCGCACCATCTCCTACGGCAAGGAACGCCCGGTGGCGGTCTGCAACGACATCTCCTGCTGGTCGCAGAACCGCCGCGCCGTCACGGTGCTGAACGGCGGCGCTTCCTGACCTTCACCTGATGTGTCCCGATGACGGCGGGGGGTGCCATCCGGCTCCGCCCGCCAGCGCGGTACCCACCGGGACGGGCCGCGCATCCGAAGGCGGCGGGGCGCGCGCCGGCCGGTTCCCGCCCCGCTTCCAGGGGCCACACTTTGGTCGGGTTCGGTGGGCTATGCTTTTTCGCAAGATCGCGCGCCACCGCGCATTTCCTCCCCTCACTATCAAGCCTTCCATGAAGATGCCCCGCTTGTCCTTGGTCGGTGTGCGCCACATGGCTGGCCCCCTCTCGGGGGGCTCCGTCGGCGGCATCGCGGCGCTGCTTCTGGTCCTTGCCGGCACACCGGCCGCGGCCCAGAACAACGACAATTTCTTCGGCAACATCTTCAAGCCGCCGGGCAGCGTGCAGCAGGAGCAGGAGGCCTCGCGCGCCGCGCAGCAGGCCTCCGAGAATTCCGCCCGCATGGACCGGATCGAGAATGCCCTGCGCCAGCTCACCGGGCAGGTGGAGCAGCTCCAGTACCGCAATCAGCAGCTTGAGGCGGAGCTCCGCCGGCTTCAGGGCGGCGCCCCCGCGCCGGCCGAGCCCTATTCCGGCGGCACCGCCGCGCCTGCCGTGGGCGGCGTGACCCGTCCGCCGGTCGCGCCGGCGGCGGTGAGCCCGGCCGCGGGCAAACGCTCCGACGCCTTCGATCCCAACGCCAATCCCGCCGCGCCCGGCGCGCCGCAGCCCCTGGGCTCGCCGGCGAGCGCCTCGGTAGCGGTGCCGGACGCCGGAGCGGCAGGCCCGGGCGGCGTCGCCGGCGGCACGCAGGTGGCGGCGGCGCCCGGCTCTCCCGGCGCGCTGCGCGACCTCTACGATTCCGGGATCGCCCAGATCCAGCGGCAGGACTATGCCGCCGCGGAGCGCCTGTTCCGCCAGATCATGGATGCGCCGGGCAACGAGCGGATCGTGCCCGACGCCACCTTCATGCTGGGCGAGAGCCTCTACCTGCGGAAGAACTACCGCGACGCGGCCCAGTCCTTCCTCGAGGTCTCGACCAAATATCCCAACTCCACCCGCGCCCCGGAAGCGCTGCTGCGCCTCGGCCAGTCCCTCGCCGGCCTCGGCGAGAAGGACACCGCCTGCGCCACCTTCCTGGAGGTGGACCGCAAGTATCCGCGCACGCCCGCCCACATCCGGCAGGCGGTGGAGCGCGAGCAGAAGCGTGTCGGCTGCTGACCCGCAGCCCATCGCCGACAGCGAGCTGGACCTTTTGTTCGCCCCGCTCGCCCGTTTCGGGCGCGTGCTGATCGCGGTATCCGGGGGACCGGATTCCTCCGCCCTCGCCGTGCTCGCAGCCCGCTGGCGCGCGCTTCGGGAGAGCGGCCCCCGCCTCTTCGCCGCTACCGTTGACCACAGCCTGAGGCCAAGCTCGACCAGCGAGGCCGAGGCCGCCGGGCGGCTGTGCGCCGCGCTCGGCATCGCCCACGTCATCCTCCCCTGGACCGCGGAAAAGCCTCCGACCGGCATCCAGGAGGCCGCCCGCGCCGCCCGCTACGGGCTTCTGGCAGCCCATGCCCGCGTCGTCGGCGCCGAGGCGATCACTCTGGCCCATACCCGCGACGACCAGGCGGAGACGGTGCTGTTCCGCCTCGCCCGGGGGTCCGGCCTCTCCGGCCTTGCCGCCATGCGGACGGTCAGCGAGCGGGACGGCATCGTTCTCGTCCGACCGCTGCTCGGCATGCCTAAGGCGCGCCTGGTGGCGAGCCTTGAGGCGCGAAGCCTCCCCTTTGCGACCGACCCCTCGAACTTCGACGTGCGCTTCGCCCGCCCGCGCCTGCGGGTGCTGGCCCCGGCGCTGGCGCGCGAGGGCCTCGGGGCCGAGCGCCTCGCTGTGCTGGCGCGCCGCATGGCGCGGGCCGACGCCGCCCTGGAGGCCGCCACGGCGGCGGCGCAATCGGCGCTCATTCTGGACAGATGGACGCAGAGCGGCCCGCTGCGGTTCGACCGGGCCGGGTTCAGCGCCCTGCCCGAGGAGATCGCGCTCCGCCTGCTGGAGCGCGCCATCTCGCAGGTGGGTGCCGAAGGTCCGGTGGAACTGGCCAAGCTGGAGGCTTTGCTGGCGCGGCTGCAGGCCGCAGACATTCCGCAAGGGGAGGTCTTCCGCCAGACCCTCGCAGGGGCCATCGTTACCGCCAGGGGGGGCGAGGTGCGGGTGGAGCGCGCTCCGGACCGGCGCAAAACGGCGTCGGATCGCGCGTAAGTCAAGCGGTTTGCCCTGCGCCATCCTTGGCAACGGGCGGGGGGCAACCTAGATTAAGGCCGGACGTAGCGGGAGGAACGCTGTCGCAGCCGGACCGGCGGAGCGCATGATGCGTCGGGAGACGTATCGCGGGCAGGGCCGGAAGGTGGGGTTTCGGGCAGGGGGCGGCGCTTCGGCGGATGCCCTGGACCGGCCCTCGCGACAAAGCTCTTCGGCCGTGTCCCTACGAGGGTTCAATGAACGCCAATTTACGAAATTTCGCCCTTTGGGTCATCATCGTCCTGCTGCTGCTGGCGCTGTTCTCGCTGTTCCAGACGCCGGGGCAGCGCACCAGCGCCAATGACATCTCCTTCTCCCAGCTCCTTTCCGACGTGGACCAGGGCCGCGTGCGCGACGTGGTGATCGAGGGGCCGAACATCTCCGGCACCTTCACCGACGGCCGCCAGTTCCAGACCTACGCGCCCAACGACCCGTCGCTGATCCAGCGGCTCTACGGCAAGGGCGTGGCCATCACCGCCCGCCCGCCGTCCGACAACGTGCCGTGGTTCGTGAGCCTCCTGGTCTCCTGGCTGCCCTTCCTGGCGCTGATCGGCGTGTGGATCTTTCTGTCGCGGCAGATGCAGGGCGCCGGCGGCAAGGCCATGGGTTTCGGCAAGAGCCGCGCCAAGCTGCTCACCGAGGCGCACGGCCGCGTCACCTTCGAGGACGTGGCCGGCATCGACGAGGCGAAGAGCGACCTCACCGAGATCGTGGACTTCCTGCGCGACCCGCAGAAGTTCCAGCGCCTCGGCGGGCGCATCCCGCGCGGCGTGCTCCTCGTCGGCCCGCCCGGTACCGGCAAGACGCTGCTGGCCCGCGCCATCGCCGGCGAGGCCAACGTGCCCTTCTTCACCATCTCCGGCTCCGACTTCGTTGAGATGTTCGTGGGCGTCGGCGCGAGCCGCGTACGCGACATGTTCGAGCAGGCGAAGAAGAACGCGCCGTGCATCATCTTCATCGACGAGATCGACGCGGTGGGCCGCCACCGTGGCGCCGGCCTCGGCGGCGGCAATGACGAGCGCGAGCAGACCCTCAACCAGCTCCTCGTGGAGATGGACGGCTTCGAGGCCAATGAGGGCATCATCCTCATCGCCGCCACCAACCGTCCGGACGTGCTAGACCCGGCGCTGCTGCGTCCCGGCCGGTTCGACCGCCAGGTGATCGTGCCCAACCCGGACGTGGTGGGCCGCGAGCAGATCCTGAAGGTGCATGCCCGCAAGATCCCGGTGGCGCCCGACGTGAACCTGAAGGTGATCGCCCGCGGCACCCCCGGCTTCTCCGGCGCGGACCTCGCCAACCTCTGCAACGAGGCGGCGCTCATGGCGGCCCGGCGCAACAAGCGCATGGTCACCATGGCCGAGTTCGAGGACGCCAAGGACAAGGTGATGATGGGCGCCGAGCGCCGCTCGCTGGTGATGACGGAGGAGGAGAAGCTCCTCACCGCCTATCACGAGGGCGGCCACGCCATCGTCGCGCTGAACGTTCCGGCCACCGATCCGGTGCACAAGGCCACCATCATCCCGCGCGGTCGCGCGCTCGGCATGGTCATGCAGCTCCCCGAGCGCGACAAGCTCTCCATGAGCTACGAGCAGATGACCTCGCGCCTCGCCATCATGATGGGCGGGCGGGTGTCCGAGGAGCTGATCTTCGGCCATGACAAGGTGACCTCCGGCGCCGCCTCCGACATCGAGCAGGCCACCCGCCTCGCCCGCATGATGGTGACCCGCTGGGGTTTCTCCGAGGATCTCGGCACCGTGGCCTATGGCGACAACCAGGACGAAGTGTTCCTCGGCATGTCGGTGTCGCGCCAGCAGAACGTGTCCGAGGCCACGGCCCAGACCATCGACCGCGAGGTGCGCCGCCTGGTGGACGAGGGCTATGACGAGGCCAAGCGCATCCTCACGGAGAAGCAGGCGGACCTCGAGACTCTCGCCAAGGGTCTGCTGGAATACGAGACCCTGTCGGGCGACGAGATCGTGGACCTGCTCGACGGCAAGACGCCCACGCGGGAGAGCACCGTGGAGCCCGCCAATCCGCGCGGCTCGGCCATTCCCGCCTCCAAGAACCGGCCGCGGCCGGGGGGAGCCGGCGGCTCCATCGAGCCCCAGCCGCAGGCCTGAGGCGGGTTCCGCCGCCGGGTGTGGCGGACGAAGATGAGCAAAGGCGCCCGCTTCGGCGGGCGCTTTTTTTTGTTTGGCGGGCCATCGTTCCTGCCGCCCGCCATTGCGGTCGATGCGCCGCCCCGATGCGGGGACGCCCTCTTGCGACCTCGACCAGCCGATCGCGGCGCGACGGCATCGCCCATCGACAGAAGCGCCGCCCGCGGTCTATGGGCACGGGGCATTGCCCCGCCGTGCGCTTCGGCGTCCCCCGGAACGCGTACCGAACGCTCATGTCCCTCCTTGCCCGCACCTCCATCGTTTCCGCCGCCACCCTTGCCTCGCGGGTGCTGGGCTTTGCGCGGGATGCGGCCATCGCCGCCGTGCTGGGCGCGGGGCCGCGCGCCGATGCGCTCATGGCCGCGCTCTCCCTGCCGCTGCTCGCCCGCCGGCTGCTGGCGGAAGGCGCCTTCAACCTTGCCTTCGTCCCAGCCCTCTTCCGGGCGCGCGCGCGCGGTGACGGGGCCGCGCCCGGCCAGCTCGCCGCCGCCGTCGCGGTGCTGCTCGGCGGGCTGCTGGTGGTCGCGGGGGCGCTCGGCATCGTCTTCATGGCGCCGCTCATCGGCCTGCTCGCGCCCGGCTTCGAGGCCGATGGCGCGCGGGCCGAAACCGCCATCGCCTGCGGCCGCATCGCCCTGGCCTACCTGCCCCTGGCGGGATTGGCGGCAGTGTTCGGCGGCCTCGCCAATGCGGCGCACCGGGTGCTGCTGCCGGCGCTCGCCCCGGTCGTCGCCAATCTCACGGTGCTCGCCGTCATCGCCGCACTGGTGCTGTCCGGCGAGATGGACGGCACGGCGGCGGTCTATGCCATCGCCGCGGCCACCGTGGCGGCTGGCGTCGCCCAGCTCGCTTTGATGATGCTGGCGGCGCGTGGAAGCGGGCTCTGGCCGGCATGGCAGGTCCCGCGCGGCGCACCGGCGTGGCGGGCGGCCGGGAGCGTGCTGCGGGCGGCGGCGCCGGCGCTGCTGTTCGCCGGGCTCAGCCAGTTCCGCCTGCTGATGGCGGCGGCGCTGGTGTCCGGCGCGCCGGGGGCGGTGGCGGCCCTGAATTACGCCCAGCGGCTCATGGATCTGCCCCTCGGCCTCGTCGGGGCGAGCGCCGGGGCGGTGCTGGTGCCGGCGCTGCTGCGCGGCGGGAGCGGCAAGGACGCTTCCGCCTCCGGTGCCCTCCTAGCGGCGCTCGCCTTTGCCCTGCCGGCCGCGGTGGGGCTGTTCGTTCTGGCCGAGCCCATCGTGGCGGTGCTGTTCCAGCGCGGCAGTTTTTCCGCCGAGGACAGCCGGATGACGGCGGAGCTGTTGGCGCTGCTCGCGCTCTCGCTGCCGCTCCAGGGGCTGGAGCGGATCCTGTCCGCCACCGCCGCCGCTGCGGGCCTGCTGGCCGGAGCGGAGCGGGTGGCGTTGCTCTCGCTCGCCGTCTGCCTCGGCGGCGGCGCGGCGCTCGGCGTTCTTTATGGGCCGGCGGGGGCGACGGCCGGCATCGCGGTGTCCGCCGCGGTCTCGGTGGGGCTGCTCGCGACGCTGCTGGCGCGTCACGGGCATCTGGCGCTGGAGGGGCGCGTGGTGCGCGTGGCGCTGGGGCTGGCCGGGGCGGCCGCGCTCATGGGGCTGGGCGTGACGGCGGCCGCGCAGGCCTGGCCCGCGGGGCCGCACGGGGGCATCGCCGCCGCGCCGCGCCTCGCGGTTCTGGTCGCCGCCGGCATGGGAATTTACGGCGCCGCCGCGCTGCTGGCGCGGCGCCTCGCCTGAGTTGGGAAAAGCCGGCGCCGGCCCCGCGCCGGGGGCCGGCGGCGCGATCAGGCGCCGTGCTCGATGAGGTCCGGCAGGCGCCGCGCGAGGCTGCGCAGCACGCTCTCCGAGCCCTTGGTCATCACGTCGAACACGCCGTCATTGGACGGGTCGGTGCCGAAGCCGGTGTGCTCGAAGCGGAAATGGGTGCCGCCATCGGCATTGGGCGTGAGCGTCCAGGTCACCTGGGTGTCGATATAGTGGCCGAAGGCCTTCAGCTCCTCATGGCCGCCCTTCCAGGAGAAGCGGATCATCTTGGGGGGCTGCACCTCCACCACCTCGCACTGGAACTCGCCGTCCCAGCGCTCGATCGGCCGGCCCCAGATGGTGAACTTGTGGCCCGTCACGGGCTGGATGTCGTTGGGAAAGAACCAGACGGCGAGCCACTCGGAATCGGTCATCGCCTGCCAGACGGTCTCAATGGGGTAGGTGAAATCGGCTTCCGACAAAATGGAGCGCGTTTCTTTCACGTCGGTCACGGGCTCAACTCCAAACAAGCTGAAAAATGGAAGTATCGAGGCGGGCGCGCGGCGAGGCAATAGGGCGGCGCGTGCTTTGCCGGCTCGGCGCGCGGCGAGGGGGCGGGATCAGGAGGCGGGGCTCGGCGATTCGCTCACCTCCTCGGAATGCTCGGACAGGGCGGCGAACAGCCAGCGCCGGAGGTCGCCGGCGAACATCACGCCGGCCACCCGCGCCACCTCCTTGCGGTCGCGGATCACGCTCAGGGTGGGGATGGTCTGGATGCCGAAATGCTCGGCGAGCGGGCCTTCCCGGTCGGTGTCCACCTTGGCGAAGCGCAGGTGCGGCTCGAACTCGCGGGCGAGGCCCTCGAAGATGGGCGCCATGGTCTTGCAGGGGCCGCACCAGTCGGCCCAGAAGTCGATGACCAGCGGCAGGCCGTGCTCCACCGCGTGGGCGTTGATGCGCTCGGTGGTGAGGTGGATGGGGCGGCCGGTGAAGAGCGGGCTGTCGCAGGCGCTGCACCGCGCGCTCAGGGTATCCTCGCCCGGCGCCGGATGGTGCGGCGCGTCGCAGGCGGGACAGGGAATGGTGTAGGGGGCAGTCATGCGTGAAGCATGACATAGCCTTAGGTGCGCTGCACCATCTTTCAGGCGCCGCCGCCCTGCCCCTCCGCCGCGCCCGAGGGGGCATCGAGGGTGGCGCTCCGGCCGTCGAGCCGCGCCTGCCAGCGCTCCCGGAAGGCGTCCCACGAGGCGGCTTCGGGGAAATGCACGGTGACGCTCCATTCGACCGAGGCGGCGCCCTCCGGCCAGTCGCGCACGGCGCGGTGCCAGGCGAGGGTGGGCCAGCGCGGATTGCGCGCCGCCCGGCCTTCGCCGTCGCGCTGCGAGGGCCGGCCCAGTTCGGCGATGAGCCAGTCGAAGATCTCCGGCCGGAAGGTATTGGCGAAGAATAGGCTGTTCCGGTTGATCCGGTGGGGCAGGCGAAGCAGGCCCTGGTCCATGAGGGCGAAGGCGGGCGGGGCGCCCTCCTCGAGCTGCAGCTCGCGCATCACCAGCACGCGGAAGCCCTGGGGCTCCATCGCCACTGGAACGGGGTGGATGGCGGTGGCCGCGGCGTGGGCGATGGGGAAGATGGCGGCGTCCGGGGTGGGGGGATCAGCGGCCATGGGCGGCATCCTCCGGCGCGGCGGCGCGCCCCGCCTTCACCGCGGCGAGGAAGGCATCGACATCCTCCGCCGCGGTGGCAAACGAGGTGACGAAGCGCGCCGCCCCCGCCCCGCCATCGGGCATCGGCCAGTCGTAGAAGGTGGCGCCCGTCCCCCGCAGGTGGGCGGCCAGCGGCGCGGGGAGGGCGGCGAACACCTCGTTGGCCTCCACCGGATGGATCAGCGTGATGCCCTCCAGCGTCAGCCCCGCGGCGAGGCGCGCCGCCATGGCATTGGCGTTACCGGCGAGGCGCAGCCACAGTCCGTCCTCCACATAGGCCAGCAGCTGGGCGGCGAGGAAGCGGGCCTTGGAGATCACGTGCCCGGCCCTCTTGCGGCGGAAATCGAACCGCGCGGCGAGGGCGGGATCGAAGAAGATCACCGCCTCCGCCATCATCGCCCCGTTCTTGGTGGCGCCGAAGGAGAGCACGTCCACCCCTGCCCGCCAGGTGACATCGGCGGGCGGGACGCCGAGCGCGGCCACCGCATTGGCGAAGCGCGCCCCGTCCATGTGCACCTTGAGGCCGCGGGCATGGGCGATGGCGGACAGCGCGGCGATGGCGTCCGGCGCGTAGAGGGTGCCGGCTTCCGTCGTCTGGCTCAGGGAGAGGGCGGCGGGCTGCACCTCGTGCACCGCGCCGGGATGGAAGCGCCCGAGCGCGGCCTCAAGGGTGGCGGCGCCCACCCGGCCGTCCGCGCCGGGCAGGCCGATGAGCTTCGATCCCGGATTGAACACCTCCGGCGCGCCGCATTCGTCGGCATTCACATGGGCGTCTTCGTGACACAGCACGGCGCCCCATGGCGGGGTGACCTGGGCGAGGGCGAGGGCATTGGCCGCCGTGCCGGTGGCCACCGGCACCACCTCCACCGCATGCTCGAACAGCTCGGAAAACACCGGGTTGAGCCGCGCGGTGAGCGGGTCGGCGCCATAGGAGGGCATCGACCCGCCATTGGCGCGGGCCAGCGCGTCGAGGATTTCCGCGGCGACGCCGCTGGTGTTGTCGCTGGCAAAGTGCATGGCATCAAATCTGCTAGAAAAGGCACCGAACAATGGGCCGATGGTAGAAGAACCAAGGCCGGGCGCAACGGGCATCCGGGCGCGCCGGCGGCGGGCGAAGCGGGGGCGCGTGACGAAGACGGACTATATCCCGGAGCTGAGCGAGGTCCGCATGGTGCGCCGCGCGCCGGAGGCGCCGCTCACCGGCGTGAGCGCGGAGGATGCGCAGTATCTGTTCGCCCGGATCGGGGCGGTGAACGCCGCCTTCGGCCTCGATGCCTTCGCCGGCCTCACTTTCGCGCAGATTCCGGCGCGGGCGCTGATCCACCAGTTCATCGAATGGTGGCGCACCCTGGAGCCGGAGACCGACGCCCAGCGGGAGGCCCACGGCCAGCTGCCCGGCGCGATCCGGCTGATCGACACCGTCTCCACCTGGCTTGAGGAACAGGCGGGGCGCCGCCGCTGAGCACCGGCGCGGGAGCCGGCTCAGCCAGCCGGCCGGCTGCCCGGCTCGGGCGGGGTGCGATCGGCGGCCTTCAGGGCGTCGATGCTGGCGAACAGGGCCTTCTGGCCGTCGGCGATGGCCTCTTCCTCGGTGTCGCCGACGCCGAGGCAGCCGGGGACGTCGGGGAAGCGCACCACGAAGCCGCCACCCTCTTCCGCGGGAAGGGGGGCGACGAGATAGGGGTAAGCGGAAAGGTCGGTCACAGGTCCAGCTCGTCCATGCGGTCGATCATCTCGACGAAGGCCTTCACGTGACACGCGCGGATCTTGTTCTTCATCGGGATCGCCACGCAATTGGGCACCGAGGGGTGGGTGAACACCACGTGGGTTCCCGTGACCTTGCGGAACTTCACGGCATATTGGGAGGCCGTGATCTCCAGGTCGGCGGGGCGCCACTCGCCCCCGGGGTTGGCGCGCAATGCTTCGAGCCGCTTATTATGCATGATCGAGTATCCGTGCGGTCCATGAAAACTGAGGCAATAAAAACCGCAGTTTAGAAAAGATCGGGCCTGTCGCAAGCCGAAAGCGCGCCGCCGGCTGGCCGCGGTCCGGCAAATGAGGAGTTTCAGTCCGTGCCACAAGAGGTTGGGGATGCCCGCCGCTATGCCCCCGCCACCGGGCGCAACCGCGGGCCGATCGGCGATCTGCTGCTGCCGCTGCTGCCGGCCTGCGGGCTGGTGCTGGAGGTGGCGAGCGGCAGCGGGGAGCATGTGGTGCATTTCGCCAAGGCGGCGCCGCACCTCGTCTGGCAGCCCTCCGACGCCTCGCCCGAGGCGCGCGCCTCCATCGCCGCCTGGATCGCGCTGGAGGGGCTCGGAAACGTGCGCGCGCCGCTTGCCCTCGACGCCAGCCGGGACGACTGGCCCATCGCCGCGGCCGACGCGATGATGTGCGTGAACATGATCCACATCAGCCCCTGGGGCGCCACCGAGGGTCTGATGCGCGGCGCCGCGCGCCTGCTGCCGCCGGGCGGGGTGCTGTTCGTCTACGGCCCGTTCCGGCGTGAGGGCGTGGTCACGGCGCCGAGCAACGAGGCGTTCGATGCGGAGCTGCGGCGCCAGGATCCGCGCTGGGGCCTGCGCTATCTGGAAGCGGTGGAAGCCTGCGCCGGCACGAACGGCTTGAAGCTGGAGACCGTCGCGGAGCTGCCGGCCAACAATCTCGCCCTGGTCTTCCGCAAGGCGGCTGCGGTCTGAGCTTCTCCGGCGACGGACAAAAAAGAGCCCGTGTGGCGGCCCTGGAAGGTCGGCCGCGACACGGGCAGATGAGCTGCAGTGACGATGGATAGACCGGGCCGGAGCCCGGACGGGCGGCTGGCGGGCATCGGCACCGGGGAGGCGAACAGGACCGCGGCAGCATATCGCCTGGGTGAAGGGCGAAGCGCCTGGGTGAAGGGCGCTGCGGCCGATGGTCCTGTCGGTTCGTCTCCCGGCGCGCGCCGATGCCCGCGCCGCCTGAAACTCACGCCTTGAGGGCGACCGCGGACTCGTACACGTCGCGCGGGATGCGGAAGAAGCCGCGGCCGTTCGCACGGGTGGCGTAATAGTCGCTGGCGTTGGCATAGAGGTGATCGAACCAGGCCTGGTCCTTCATGCCCTCGGGGCAGCCGTCGATGGTGAAGATGTCGCCGTTGGGCTGGAAGCGGACGTGGAACATCACGTTCTCGACCTTCGGGGCCTCTTCGATGACGGGAAGCTCGACACGGGCAAGCGCGTTCATGTGGTTTTCTCCTCTGGATGCTTATGGTTGGATCTGTTCGATTATGAACTGTAATTATTTTACTTAACGAAAGTCATACGCACGTTCCCCAAGGTTTTTGTGGGGTGGGTGCTTGGGGATATTTGACGGTGCGTTGCGGCGCCGGTCACTTAGGTATTTATACGGACCGACGTCGCGGGCCGCCGAAAACCGGGTCTTGAAATTTTCACGTACTTTCTAAGCCGGAGAAGTTATGGAGCGCCCTGCGACCAATCTTTGATCAAGATCAAGAATGCGGCAGAAGCCCCTTGCTTTACGTACAATTACGGAAGGTTGGACGGCCGTTTTGCCGCCGCTGGCGGCCCCGATTCCGGCGCGCCGTCCGCAGATCAGCGGAATCGCTCGAAGGAAGAGAGCAAGGAGAATTCCAGAAGAGCGGCCGCAGCCGGCGCTGTTGCACCCTTCCGAAGCCTTCCGGCGGTGGGGAAATGCACGGCGCCTGCACGGCCACGGCGCTGCGGCCGTTTGCCGGGGAACATCCGCGCAATCCGGCAGGAGCCGCGCTGGCATCCGGTCCGCTCCTGCATCCGGTTGGGCTTGGATGTCGCGCCCGTCAATCCTCGATGGGGGCGATGAGCGGCTTGTCTTCCCCGGTGCGCTCGCGGGCGCCCGGCAGCTCCTCGATAAGCGGCCCCGAGGTTTTCGCTGCGCGCTCGGACTCGGCCACCGTGCTCTTGGTCTCGCGCCGCCGGCCGGTGCCGGGCCCCTGCGCCTGCGGGTTGACCACCCGGACCGGCGGCGCGTCGCCCTTTTTGTCCACGCCGAAATAGATGGTCTGGTGCGGGAAGGGGATCTCGATGTCGCGGGCATCGAAGGCCGCCTTGATGCGCCGGTAGAACTCGCGCTTCACGTTCCACTGGCCGAGCGGGCGGGTCTTGAAGCGCCCGCGCAGCCAGACGGCGGAATCCTGCAGCCCCTCCACCCCCATCACCTCGAACGGACCGATGATGGTGTCGGCCAGCGGGCCGTTCTCGGCCATGTCGTTGGCCACCTCCTCCATCACCGCGAGGGCGTCATCGATGTTCTCGCGGTAGGCCACGGTCACGTCCACGACGGCGTAGGCATATTGCTTGGACATGTTCTTGACCGTCTGCACCTCGCCGAACGGCATGGAATGCACGTTGCCGTCGAAGTCGCGCAGATGGACGGTGCGGATGGTGATCTTCTCCACCAGGCCCGAGTGGCTGCCCAGCTCCACCACGTCGCCCACCGAGAGGGTATCCTCCATGAGGATGAAGACCCCGGTGATCACGTCCTTCACCAGGGTCTGGGCGCCGAAGCCGATGGCGAGGCCGAGCACGCCGGCTCCGGCGAGCAGCGGCGCGATATTGACCCCGAGCTCGGACAGCACGATGAGCCCGGCGATGGTCATCAGCACGATGCGGAAGCCGTTCTGCAGGAAGGGCAGTAGCGTCTTGAGCCGGGTCGATGTGGGATTGCGCCGGCTGATGCGTTCGGCGAACGCCGCGCCGATCTCCCAGGCGAGAAAGGCGATGAGCATCACGATGGAGATGGAGATCACCCGCCCGAGCAGGTTCTGCCCCTCCGGCGAGGCCAGCCATTCGAACGGATGGGCGCCCCAGATCTCCAGCAGCACGAGGCCGGTCATGGCGAAGATGACGATCTGGACCGCCTGCTTCAGCACCGGCAGATAGCGGTTGGCGCGCATCTCCAGCAGCGGGAAGCGCTCGCGCACGTCGTCATTGAGCCGGAAGATGGCGCGGAACATCCGAAGCAGGCCGAGCCGGATCAGCCGCGCCGCCACGATGGCGACGATGGACAGCAGCGTGGCGCGCACCAGGAAGGCCGTTCCGCCCGGCACGTCGAACAGCCAGACCAGATAGGCCGCGAGCACATAGGCGATGGCCAAAATGTACCAGAAATCCGCGATCTGGTTGCGCAGGTTGGCCACCGAACCGGTGGGCGCCGAGACCCCCCGCAGCCACCGGGTCACCCCCCGCCGGACCTGCAGGATGAAGACGATGGCCATGCCGGTGATGATCAGGACCAGCAGGCCCATGAACATGGTGTAGGCCGCGGTGGACAGGCCGAGGATCCAGGCTGCCCGCAGGGTGAAATAGCCGTAGACCGCCGTGTAGGTGAAGCGGCGCAGCCACAGGTAGCAATAGGCCGCGCTCTCGTTGTCGAGCCGGATGACGCGCAGGCTCGGCACGTTGGGGGTGAGCACCGCGCGGCCGGCGGCAAGCAGCGCGCGGGCGAGCACGTTGGCGTTCACCACCATCACCACCGCGAGACGGACCACGAAATTGAGGTCCACCAGGGCGATGACGCCGAAAGCCGCAGCCGCGAAGGCGGCGATGGGCAGCGTGTCGAGCAGCGTGCGCAGGAAAAGAAGCAGGATGCGGACCACGAGATTGCTGCCGCGCCGCTGCTCCACCGCCGCTCGTGGGCGTGCGAGCAGCCATTTGACGATCCATTCGGCGACCAGCGCGGCGATCAGCACCGCCGCCACCATGCCGGCGGCCCAGGCGATGCGTTCCAAAACCAGGGGTTTGGAGAGGCCGGAGAACAGCTCCGTCGCCGCCGCCGGAACCTTCTCCACTTCGGCGACCAAGGTGAGCACCGAGCCCGAGAAGGCGGAGAGCGCTCCGGTTGCGCCGGCGAGCCAGTCCTCGCGCAGCGCCGCGTTCTTCGCCTCCGGCGTGCCGATCACCAGCAAAGTGTTGAGGCGGGCGACGAAATCCTCCCGCGCCTGGTCGTCCTTCAGGGTGTCGAGCAGGGTCTTGATGTCCTTGCGCAGCGGCTCGGGGAGCGGCGCGGCCATGGCAGGGGCGGGCGCGGCGGTACCTGCGGCGGAAGGGGAGGCCGTGGCGGCGGCGCCGGCCGGCCCGGCGGCGGGCGGCTCGGTCGCCGGGGAGCCCGAGGCACTGGCCGGGGGCCGGGGCGCGGGGTTTTCCGACAGGGTGGCGGGCGGGCTCGACGGCGTCGTCGCCCGGGCGGGCATCTCCGCCGGGTCCATCTGGCGGGCGGGCGGCTGGGCGGCGGCATCGGTGCCGGCCGGGGTCTGCGGCGCCGAGCTGGACGATGGCGCGCCGGTCGGGCGTGCAGCGTCCTGCGCCCGTGCGACCATGGGTGCGAGCAGGCCGAGGACGACCGCGAAAATGAGAGCAAGTCGCGACGCGCGCGGGCGGGAGAAGGGCAGGGTCATGACGACTCCCGTCGTTTCAGGCGCGGAGCGTCGGCAAAAGCGCGACACGGATGCGCGAGCATGCGCCACTGATGGGGCAGCGCGGCGGGCCACCTAACATTTCACCGGATGGCCAGCCTGTCCACCCGCGGCGTCCGCGAGGCATTCCGTGGCAAGCCTTGCGCAGGCGGGCAGGCCTTCCCATATCCGCTGCGTCGGGACGCCGCATGGGTCCCGGCGGGTGCGGCCGGATAGGTGCGCACCCGGCAACGCAAAGTCGCTTGACGAAGGGCTTTGGCCAATGTCGCGGATGTCTTCGATGTCGAGCCCCTTTCTGCTGGGGTTCGACGAGGTCGAGCGGGCGCTCGATCGGGTGAGCAAGGGTGCGGACGGCTATCCTCCCTACAATGTGGAGAGGATCGCGGCCGCCGAGGGGGCGCCGATGCGGATTCGCATCACCCTCGCGGTTGCGGGCTTTACGGCCGACCAGCTTGAGATCACTCTCGAAGAGAAGGAACTGACCATCAGGGGCCGTCAGGTCGATGATGGGAAGGACCGCATCTTCCTTCACCGGGGGATCGCGGCCCGCCAGTTCCAGCGCACCTTCGTCCTGGCGGAGGGCATGAACGTGCTTGGCGCCGAATTGCGCAACGGGCTGCTCCTGGTGGATCTCATCCGTCCCGAGCCCTCCCGCAACGCAAAGCGGATCGACATCGTCTCGCGGCCTTGAGCGGCGTGAGGCGGCGGCGTTGCCAGGAGTTGGGAGTAAGACATGACACAGGAACACATCGCGGAGCACACCATCACCCCCGAAGCGCTGGCCGTTCTCGGCGGCGGCGAGATCGCCTACCTGCGGACGATCCGGTCGGAGGACGTTCCGAACCTCTTCCCGCAGGCGCCGGAGATCCAGCCGGGGCTGACGCTGTTCACGCTGCACGCGGCGGATGGCACGCCCATCATGCTGACCGACAGCCGGGAGGCGGCCATCGCCAACGCCCAGGAGCATTCGCTCGTCACGCTCAGCGTGCACTGAGCCGGGCCGGGACGTAGCGGCAGCGGGCGCCGGACGGGGCCACGCAGGTGACTGGCGGCGCGGGAGCCACGGCCCGCGCCTTCCTGGCCGGGCGCAGCGCACGCGGCCGGCGCTGTTCTGTTTTTCCTTGGGCTGCCCCGCAGAGCGGGGGGAGCTGCTTTAGGTTCACTTTGGTGGCCGCGGGCGCGGTTGCCGCGCCGATAAATGCAGTCAGTCTTTGAAATGGCGGGTGCGCGCAGGCAAGCGGCGCTGGCTCCGGGTGCTGCTCCAGGCGGCGGAACCGGCCATACGACCATTCCCACACTCAGCACTTAAGCCTCGCCGCGCGCCGCCGCTGCGGCGCCCGGGCTCTCGGCCGTTACGCACCCGACGAGCGGCCCCCGTCCCGGCGCGCCTTCGCCCCATCGACCGCCCCCTCGCCAACCGGCGTGCCACGCGCCCGCTGGGCCCGTATATCCCCAAGCCACCATCCCGCCCCTCCGACGAGGGTCGTCCCCCCTCCCGGCACGCCCGGCGCGCCGCCGGGGCTTGAACGCCGGGCCCAAAGCCGCCAAAACCGGCGGGGACAGCCCGCCGGCCGGGCTGACGGGCGTGGCGGCGCGGTAAGCCTAGAGGCCGCGCCGGGCCCATGGCGGCGGGAGGCGGGCGGCGTTGGATCTCACCCTCGATCTGGTCCTCGCCCAGGCCCTCACCGGCCTTGCCGGAGCCTCGTCCCTGTTCCTGGTGACGAGCGGCCTCTCGCTCCTCTTCGGCGTCACCCGGATCGTCAATTTCGCCCATGGCGCCTTCTACATGCTCGGCGCCTACGGGGCCTACGCGCTCATCGCCCGGCTTTCCGGCGCGACCAGCCCGCTCGGCTTCTGGAGCGCCGTGCTGCTGGCGGCGCTGCTGGTCGCGGCGCTGGGCGCGCTCATGGAGATGGTGCTGCTGCGCCGGATCTATCGCGCGCCCGAGCTGTTCCAGCTCCTCGCCACCTTCGGCGTCACGCTCATGGTGGAGGATCTCGTGGTGCTCGCCTTCGGGCGGGAGGACCTGCTCGGCCCCCGCGCGCCGGGGCTGGAGGGCGCGGTGTCGCTCCTCGGCCGCATGGTGCCGGCCTACGACCTCTTCCTCATCGCTCTCGGGCCCTTGGTACTGCTGGCGCTGACCGGGCTCGTCTCCTTCACCCGCTGGGGCATCCTGGTGCGCGCCGCGAGCCAGGACCGGGCCATGGTGGCGGCGCTGGGGGTGAACCAGAAATGGCTGTTCACCTCGGTGTTCGCGCTCGGCATCTTCCTCGCCGCGCTGGGCGGGGCGCTGCAATTGCCGCGCGGCACCACGGCCCACCACACCATGGATCTCGAAATGGTGGTGGAGGCCTTCGTGGTGGTGGTGATCGGCGGGCTCGGCTCGGTGCCGGGCGCGTTTCTCGCCGCGGTGCTGGTGGCCGAGCTCAACGCCTTCGGCATTCTCATCCTGCCGCAGATCTCCATGGTGCTGGTCTATCTGGTGATGGCCGGCGTGCTCGTGGCGCGCCCCTATGGCCTGCTCGGCCGGCCGATGGAGCCGGCGCGGCCGCCCCGCGCGCTCGACCAGCCCCTGTGGCGACCCTTTTCACCTCTGGAGCGGGGCCTTGCCCTTGCCGCGATGGCGCTGGCGGCCGCGCTGCCGCTGGCGGTGGGCGCCTATGGGCTGACCGTCGCGAGCGAGATCGCGGTGTTCGTGCTGTTCGCCGCGAGCCTGGGCCTCATCATGGGGGCGGGCGGCATGGCCTCGTTCGGCCACGCGGCCTATTTCGGCCTCGGCGCCTATGGCGCGGCGCTGGCGGCGACCGGGCTCGGCCTTTCCATGGTGCCGGCGCTGCTGGTCGCCCCGCTGGTGGCGCTCGCCGGCGCCGTCGTGTTCGGCTGGTTCTGCGTGCGCCTGTCGGGGGTCTATTCCGCCATGCTGACCCTCGCGTTCGCCCAGATCGCCTGGGCGGTGGCCTTCCAGTGGGTCTCGGTGACGGGGGGCGACAACGGCATCATCGGCGTGTGGCCCGACAGATTCGCCGCAAGCCCGCGCGCCTTCTACTGGCTCTGCCTCGGCGCGGCGGTGGCCGGGGTGGCGTTCCTGCGCCTGGTGATCTTCTCGCCCTTCGGGCTGGCGTTGCGGGCGGTGCGCGACAATGCCGCCCGTGCCGAGGCGCTGGGCATCGACCGGATGCGGATGCAATGGGCCGCCTTCGCTTTGGCCGGGGCTACGGCCGGGCTGGCGGGCGCCCTCTATGCTTATCTGAAGGGCAGCGTCTTTCCCGATGCCCTGGGCATCTCCTATTCGGTGGATGCCCTCGCCATGGTGCTGCTGGGCGGGGTGGAGACGGTGCTCGGCCCGGTGGTGGGGGCGATGGCGTACAAGGGCTTCGCCATCTGGCTCATCAGTGAGACGGATCTTTCCAAGCTGGTGCTCGGCGCGCTGATCGTGCTGGTGGTGGTGGCGGCGCCGCGGGGCATCGTCGGCGCGCTGCTCGCCCTGGGGCGCAGGCGCGTGTCATGACCGGCGCCTCCTCCGCTCCCCTGCTTGAGGTGCGCGGCCTCGCCAAGTCCTATGGCGCGGTGGAGGCGGTGCGGAGCGTCTCCTTCACCGTGGCAGCGGGCGAGAAGGTCGCGCTCATCGGACCCAACGGGGCGGGCAAGAGCACCTGCTTCGCCATGCTCGGCGGCCAGGTGCGGCCGGACCGCGGGCAGGTGCTGCTCGCCGGCCGCGAGGTCACCGGCATGGACGCGCGCCGCATGTTCGCCCGCGGCGTGGGGCGGACCTTCCAGGTGGCGGCGATCTTCGCCTCCATGAGCGTGCGGCAGAACATCGAGGTGGCGCTGCTCTCCCGCCACGGCGACCTCGCCCGCTTGTTCGCGCGCCCGCAGCGGCGCTACCGGGCGGAGGCCGATGGCCTGCTCGCCCGCGTGGGGCTCCAGGATCAGGCCGAGCGGGCGGGGGCGGAGCTGTCCTACGGCGACGTCAAGCGCCTCGAATTCGCCATGGCCCTCGCCAACCGCCCGCGCCTCCTGCTGATGGACGAGCCCACCGCCGGCATGGCGGCGGGCGAGCGGGGCGCGCTGATGGACCTGGTCTCGGCGGCGGCGCGGGAGGAGGGCATCGGCGTGCTTTTCACCGAGCACGATCTCGATGCGGTGTTCGCCCACGCCGACCGCATCCTCGTGCTCGACCGCGGGGCGCTCATCGCCGAAGGCCCGCCCGCCGCCGTGCGCGCCGACGCGAAGGTGCGCGCGGTCTATTTGGGCGAGGAGGCGGCGCCATGAGCGGGCCGCAGCCGGCGCTCGCGGTGGAAGGGCTCGACGCCTTCTACGGCGCGGCGCAGATCCTCTTCCAGGTGAGCCTCGAGGTGCCGGCCGGCGCGGTCGTGGCGCTGGTGGGCCGCAACGGCGCGGGCAAGTCCACCACGCTCAAGGCCATCCTCGGGGAGGTCGCGGCGCGCGGCCGGATCCGCCTCGACGGCGCCGATGTGGCGCGCCGCCCGGTGTACGAGCGGGTGGCGCTGGGGCTCGGCTATGTGCCCGAGGACCGGCGCATCTTCACCGACCTCACGGTGATGGAGAATCTGGAGGTGGGCCGCCGCCCCGCCCGCGCCGGCCGGGAGCCCTTCACGCCCGAGCGGCTGTTCGCCCTGTTCCCCAACCTCGCGGAGATGAGCGCCCGCCGGGGCCGGCAGATGAGCGGCGGCGAGCAGCAGATGCTGGCCATCGCCCGCACCCTGATGGGCAATCCCTCCCTGCTGCTGCTGGACGAGCCGTCGGAGGGCCTGGCGCCGCGCATCGTCGCGGACCTCGCGGCGGTGCTGGCGCAGCTCAAGGCCGAGGGGCTGTCGATCCTGCTCAGCGAGCAGAACGTGCGCTTCGCCCGGCATCTCGCCGATACCGTGGTGGTGCTGGAGAAGGGGCGGGTCCGGTTTGCCGGAGGCCTCGCCGATTTCGATGCGGGGCCCGACGGCGCCGCCGGCTATCTCGGGCTTTAGCGCGGTCCGTTCGTCCGGGCCTTTCGCCGGAAGGGCGCGGCGGCGCCTACCCCTCGCCGCGCGGCAGGATGACCGCGATGCGCGCGCCGCCGCCCGGCCGGTCGCCGATGACGATCCGCCCCTTATGGGCCTCCACGATCTGCGCCACGATGGTGAGGCCGAGGCCGGCCCCGCCGCTCTCGCGGTTGCGCGAGGGCTCCAGCCGGTAGAAGGGCTCGAACACGTTGCCGCGCTCGTCCGCCGGGATGCCGGGGCCGCGGTCCTCGATGGTGAGCGTCACCTCTTTCGGTGTCTGGGAAAGCGCGATGTCGGCACGGCCGCCATAGGCGAGGGCGTTGCCCACGAGATTCGCCATCACCCGCGCCAGCGAGCCCGGCGAGCCCTGCACCACGTGGGGCGTCCCGGCGCCCGTCAGCGTCACCGTGGCGCCCTGGGCGAGGCGGATGTCGTGCTCGGTGCGCGCCAGCAGGGAGAGGTCCACGGTCTCGTCGGAGGCGCCGGCGAAGGACGCGCGGGCGAAGGAGAGGGCATCGTCCACCAGGGCCTGCATGTCGTCGAGGTCGGCCGTGGCCTTGGCGGTCTGGGTGCTGGGCGGGAGCAGCTCCATGCGCAGCTTGAGGCGGGTGAGATAGGTGCGCAGGTCGTGGCTGATGGCTCCGAGCACCAGGGAGCGGGTGCGCACCAGATCGGCGATGCGCGCCTGCATGGCGTTCACCGAGCGGATGACGAGGCGCACGTCGGGGGCGCCGCGCTCGGGCACCGGCTTGGGCTCGAGGCGGGTGCCGAAATGCTCCACCGCGTCGGCGAGGTCGGACAGCGGGCGGGTCTCGCGGCGCACCGCCACCAGCGCGGCGAGAGCGACGAGGAAGCCGAGGATGCCGGCCAGCATGCCCACCGGCAGGCCCAGCAGTCGCACGGTGATCTCGCCGCCGCAGTAGAGATCGAGATAGGTGCCGTCATTCAGCTCCACCACCACGTGCAGGCGGGCGCCGGCGAGCTGGTTGAGCTGCTCGCCCGGTTCCGCCTCGTGGTCGGGGGTGCCGAGCAAAGCGAGGGCGATGAAGCGGTCCGGCCGGCCGCCGAGCAGCTCGGTAAGGCGGGTGCGCACCGGCCGCAGGATGAAGGACTGGCTGATGGCGGGGCGGCCGTCGGTGACCCGGGGCGAGAAGCCGACACCGGCGGCGGCGCGCAGCACGAGGTCGCGCTCGCCGTGGGGCACCTTGTCGAGCAGCATGGTCAGCGCGGTGATCTGCGCCACCAGGGGGGCGAAGCGGGTCTCCTCCGTGGCGCGGCGGCGCTCCACCACGTAAGCGGCGAGCATGAGCAGCTGCGCCGCCACCAGGGCGGCGATCAGGATCAGGGCGAGGCGGGCGGCGATGCCGAAGCGCGCCATGGCGGGGCCGGCGGGTTTCAGAGCGCGCGCACGTCGGCGGCGAACAGGTAGCCGCCGTTGCGCACGGTCTTGATGAAGAGGGCCGCCTCGGGATCGATGCCGGCGAGCTTGCGCCGGAGCCGGCTCACGGAGACGTCGATGGTGCGGTCGAACGGGTCGGCGCTGCGCCCGCGCGTCCAGTCGAGGAGCTGGTCGCGGGAGAGCACGCGCTTGGGCCGCTCCAGGAAGCAGGCGAGGAGGTCGAACTCGGCCGAGGTGAGGTCCACCGGACCGCCCGCGGCGGTGGCCACCGAGCGGGCGTCGAGATCGGCGACGAAGCCGGGGAAGGACAGGCGCCGGGTGGGCGGCGGCGCGGCGGCGGCGGGCTCCGAGCGGCGCAGCACGGCGCGGATGCGGGCCAGCAGCTCGCGCGGATTGAAGGGCTTCGGCAGATAGTCGTCGGCCCCCATCTCCAGGCCGACGATGCGGTCCACGTCGTCGCCCTTGGCGGTGAGCATGAGGATGGGCAGGCCGCCGCGGGCCCGAAGACGGCGGCAGATGGACAGCCCGTCCTCGCCCGGCAGCATCAGGTCCAGCACCACGAGATCGGGGCTGGCGCCGGACAGGATGCGGTCCATGGCGATGCCATCCTCGGCGGCAAGCACGTCATAGCCCTCGCGGCCGAGAAAATCGGCGAGGAGCGAGCGGATCTCGCGGTCGTCTTCCACAAGAAGGATGGTGCGTGCCTGCATGCCGACAAGTCATACGGCGATCCGCGGCGGCATCAATGCTCATGGGGCGGGGAATTACAAATCGTTACATTCCGTCCGGGCGATGAAATCTCGCGGCAAAGCACCACCGCCAGTCTTGGCACCATCGAGAGCGGGCAAGGTCATGAGCGGCCAGCCCCAACCTCGCGGAGGCCCAGATGAAGATTGCCCTCATGTCTCTCTCTCTCGCCGGTCTGATGTCCGTTGTCGCCGCCACCGAGGCGTCGGCCTGGACCCGCTCCGGCTCGGTGAACACCCAGCGCGGCACCTACACCACCTCCGGCTCCGGCGGCTGCGCCGGCGGCACCTGCTCGCACTCGGGCTCGGTCAGCGGTCCCTATGGCGGCACCGTGTCCCGCTCCGGCAGCGTCTCCGGCAACGGCAATGGCACCGGCTACAATTCCACCCACACCACCACGGGTCCCAACGGCAATTCCGTGACCCGCAACCGCTCGGTGACCGTCACGCCGTACTGACGGTCATCGCCAGCGGGCGCCGGGTCGCGGTTGAGCCGCCCTATTGCCGCGACCCGGCGTCTGCCCTTCTCCCAACGTCGATCCAGTGATTCTCGGAGCAATCATGACCCGCAATTTTTTCGCTCGCGCCGCCCAGCTCGCGGTCCTCGCCGGCGTCCTGTCCGGTTCTTTCGTCGCGCCGGTGATGGCGCAGGATCTCCAGGCCCTGCGCGCCGCCTGTGAAAGCGATGTCCGCAAGCTCTGCGCCGGCATCCAACCGGGCGGCGGGCGCATCCAGAAGTGCCTGTCGGAGAAGAAGGACCAGGTGTCGGACGGCTGCAAGAAGGTGGTCGCGGAGCAGGCCGGCGCCGTGCAGCAGAAGCCGCAGTGACGGCCCGCGCCGGCGAAGGCGGCGAAGGCGCCGAGCGCCTGCCGCCGGACCCGGCGCGATCCGGCAGGGCGGGAAGGGGGCGGTGGGCGCCGGACCGGGTCCGGCCCCGCGATCGGTTCAGTTGGAGTTCTCGCCCATGTTCAGCGCCCTGTCGGCCGGGCTTGCCGCCGGCAAGCCCTATCCCTTTGCCTTCGCCCTGCTGGCCGTGAGCCTCATGGCGGCGGAATATCTGTTCCACCGCCTGCGCGGCGTCGCGAGCCACCATGCCGGCGAGACCGCCGCCTCGCTGGCTGTGGCCTTCGGCAACCGGATCATCACCATGGCGACGGTGGGGCTGCTGGTGCCGCCGCTGCTGTTCCTCTACGAGCACCGGCTGCTCGACATCCCCCTCGACACCGCGTGGGCCGTCGCCGCGCTCTTCCTCGGCGTGGAGCTGAGCTATTATTTGCACCATCTCGCCATGCACAAGGTGCGCTGGCTGTGGGCGACCCATTCGGTGCACCATTCGCCGACGATGCTGAACCTTTCCGCCGCGGTGCGCCTCGGCTGGGGCGGGCACCTGACGGGGGGCATCCTGTTCTATCTGCCGCTGATCGTGCTGGGATTTCACCCGGCGGCGGTGTTCGCCATGTTGGGGGCCGGGCTCGTCTACCAATTCTTCCTGCACATCGCCCGGCCGCCGCGCCTCGGGCCGCTGGAATGGGTGCTGAACACGCCGCGCCATCACCAGGTGCACCACGCCTCCAACGGGCCGTGCATCGACAGGAATTTCGGCGGCGTGCTCATCGTCTTCGACCGGCTGTTCGGCACCTTCGCCAAGGCCCCCGAGGGCGAGGCGCTGACCTTCGGCCTTGGCGGGCCGGGGCCCACCACCAATCCGCTGAGGATCGTCTTCGGCGTGTGGGCGGCGATGCTGAGCGATGCGGTGCGCGCCCATGGTGCCGGGGCGAAGCTGAAGGCCCTGTTCGGCCCGCCCTAGAGGCTGGCGTCAGCGCCCGCGCAGCGCCGGGTCGCCATAGCCGCCGCCGGTGGGGGTGACGACGATCACCGCCTCCCCCGCCTCCAGCACCGTCTGGTCGCAGCCGCCGAGCACCTGCGTGGAACCGTCGAGGCGGCGCACGAAGCCCTCGCCCAGCGCCCCCGGCTCGCCGCCCGCAAGGCCGAAGGGATGCACCCGGCGATGGGAGGAGAGCAGGGCGCATTCCATCTTCTCCAGGAAGCGGATACGCCGGTAGGTGCCCGCCCCCGCCTGCCAGCGCCCCCGCCCGCCGGAGCCGTCGCGGATGTGGAAATCCTCCAGCAGCACGGGAAAGCGGGTCTCCAGCACCTCCGGGTCGGTGAGGCGGGAATTGGTCATGTGGGTATGCACGCCGTCGGTGCCGTCGAAGCCGGGACCGGCCGGCGAGCCGGAGCAGAGCGTCTCGTAATACTGGTAGGATGCATTGCCGAAGGTGAGGTTGTTCATGGTGCCCTGGGAAGCGGCCATGGCGCCGAGCGCCCCGAACAGGCAGTCGGTGACCTGCTGGGAGGTCTCCACATTGCCCGCCACCACGGCGGCGGGATAGGCGGGGGAGAGCAGCGAGCCCTCCGGCAGCACAATGCGGATGGGCCGCAGGCACCCCGCATTCATGGGGATCTCGTCCTCCACCATGACGCGGAACACATAGAGCACCGCCGCCCGGGTCACCGGGGCGGGAGCGTTGAAATTGGTGGGCTGCTGGGGCGAGGTGCCGGTGAAGTCCACGGTGGCCTCGCGCTTCTCCTTGTCCACGGTGATCTTCACCAGGATGCGCGTGCCCTGGTCCATGTCCACGGCGAAGGCGCAGTCGGAGAGGCGGTCCAGCACCCGGCGCACGCTTTCGGCGGCATTGTCCTGCACATGGCCCATATAGGCCTCCACCACGTCGAGGCCGAAGCTGGCGATCATCTTCTTCAGCTCGTGCACGCCCTTCTCGTTGGCGGCGATCTGCGCCTTGAGATCGGCCACGTTCTGCACCGGGTTGCGCACCGGATAGGGCGCGCCGGTGAGGAGGGCGAGCAGCTCCTCCTCGCGGAAGCGGCCTTCCTCCACCAGCTTGAAATTGTCGATATAGACGCCTTCCTCTTCGATGACGGTGGCGCGCGGGCTCATGGAGCCGGGGGCGATGCCGCCCACGTCCGCATGGTGGCCGCGCGAGGCCACCCAGAAGAGGAGGCGGCCGCCCGTCTCGTCGAACACCGGCGTCACGACCGTGATGTCGGGCAGATGGGTGCCGCCGTTATAGGGGGCGTTGAGGGCGAACACGTCGCCGGGGCGGATGGCGCCTTCGTTCTCGCGGATCACCGTCTCCACCGACTGGTCCATGGAGCCGAGATGCACCGGCATGTGCGGCGCATTGGCCACCAGCTCCCCGGCGGCGGAGAAGACGGCGCAGGAGAAGTCCAGCCGTTCCTTGATGTTGACCGAATAGGCGGTGTTCTGGAGCGTCACCCCCATCTGCTCGGCGATGGACATGAACAGGTTGTTGAACACCTCCAGCATCACCGGATCCGCATGGGTCCCCACCGCCTCGGCGCGCACCAGTGGCGTGGCGCGGGTGAGGACGAGGTGGTCCTTCGCGCTCACCTCGGCGCGCCAGCCGTCCTCCACTACGACGGTCTGGTTGGGCTCGATGATTATGGCGGGGCCGTCGAGCGCCATGCCGGAGGTGAAGGCCTCCCGCAGCACCACCGGCGCCGCGTGCCACGTGCCGCGGGAATAGAAGCGGGTGATGCGCGCCGGCGCGGGCGCGCCGGAGGCGAGCGGGCGGTCGGGCTCGGCGAGGCCGGCGCCGCCGCCGGTGGAGATCACCTCCATGGCCTCGGCCACAAGGGTCTTCTCCGGCGAGATGAAGCCGAACTGGGCGCGGTGGCGCGCCTCGAACTCGCCGATCATGGTGGCGAGGTCGGCCAGCGCCACGGGCAGGGGCGTGTCGGTGCCCTTGTAGCGCAGATGCACCTTGGCGGCGGTGGCGACCGAGGGGCCGGCGATGCCCTCGGCTTCCAGCTCCTCGCGGGTGTCGCCGCCCAGCTCGGCGGCGATCTGCGCCAGCTCGGGCAGGAGATCGGCCGAGAGGTCCTCGCCCACCGCCCGGGTGCGCTGCGCCTTCACCTGCGCGAGGCCCATGCCATAGGCCGAGAGCAGGCCGGAGAAGGGATGGAGCAGCACCTTGGTCATGCCGAGCGCGTCGGCCACCAGGCAGGCATGCTGACCGCCGGCGCCGCCGAAGCAGTTCAAGGCATAGCGGGTGACGTCGTAGCCGCGCTCCACCGAGATCTTCTTGATGGCGTTGGCCATGTTCTCGACCGCGATGGTGATGAAGCCGTCCGCCACCGCCTCCGGCGCGCGCCCGCCCTCCACCTCGGTCGCCAGCGCGGCGAACTTTTCCCGCACCACGTCCGCATCCAGGGGCGCATCCTGCGCCGGGCCGAAGATGGCGGGGAAGAAGTCGGGCAGGAGCTTGCCCACCATCACATTGGCGTCGGTGACGGCCAAAGGCCCGCCGCGGCGGTAGCAGGCCGGGCCGGGATTGGCGCCCGCGCTGTCCGGCCCGACCCGGAAGCGCGCGCCGTCATAATGCAGGATCGAGCCGCCCCCCGCGGCCACCGTGTGGATGCGCATCATGGGCGCGCGGATGCGCACGCCCGCCACCTCGGTGTCGAAGGCGGTCTCCAGCTCGCCGTCGTAATGGCAGACATCGGTGGAGGTGCCGCCCATGTCGAAGCCGATGATGCGCTCGAAGCCGGCCAGTGCCCCGGTCCGCGCCGCCCCCACCACGCCGCCGGCCGGCCCGGAGAGCAGGGCATCCTTGCCCTGGAACAGGTCGGCGGCGGTGAGCCCGCCCGAGGACATCATGAACATGAGGCGCGTGGCGGCGGTTTCCGGAGGCGGCGCCTCGCCCACCAGCTCGCGCCGCACCTGCTCCACATAGCGCCGCAGGATGGGGGAGAGGTAGGCATCCGCCACCGTGGTGTCGCCCCGTCCCACCAGCTTGATGAGCGGCGAGACCTCGTGGGAGACGGAGACCTGCGCGAAGCACATCCCGCGCGCCAGCGCCGCCACCTGGCGCTCGTGCCCGGGATAGCGGTAGCCGTGCATGAAGACGATGGCGACGGCGCCGATGCCGTCCTCCCGCGCCTCCTCAAGGCCGTGGCGCACGGCATCGAGATCAGGCGCTTGCTCCACGGTGCCGTCGGCGCGCACCCGCTCGTCCACCTCCAGCACCCGCTCGAACAGCATGTCCGGCAGCACGATCTTCTTGGCGAAGATCTTCGGCCGCGCCTGGTAGCCGATGCGCAGCGCGTCGCGGAAGCCGCGGGTGGTGACGAGGAGGGTGCGCTCGCCCTTGCGCTCCAAAAGGGCGTTGGTGGCGACCGTGGTGCCCATCTTCACCGCCGCCACCGTGCCGGGCGGGATGGCGGCGCCAGCGGGCAGGCCGAGCAGGGTGCGGATGCCGTGCACGGCGGCATCGCGGTAGGCCTCGGGATTTTCCGACAGCACCTTCAGGGCCTGGAGCGATCCGTCCGGCCGGCGGCCCACCACGTCGGTGAAGGTGCCGCCGCGGTCCACCCAGAACTCCCAGGCCTGACCCGTCGATGGATTCCGCTCCGATGGGGTCGCCTGCGATGCGCTTGCCATGTGGTTCGTCCCTGCCTCCGGCCGCACCCTCCGCCGCCATGAAGATCGGTGCGCCGCACGCTTTTCTACGGGCATCCCGCGCCCTTGCCCATAAGCGAAACGGCACCGGCGCCGCGCCGCGGCCGCGCGATCCGGGCGGGGGCGGGCATCTTTGCAAAATCGGGGCTTGTGACCCTCCGTCGCCTTTGCGATAGGATCGCAGGGAACAGGGAGCCGGTGACCATGTGGCTCGACGAGGTTCGTCCTTTTGCGATGGGTCCGGCCGCCATGCGGGAGCGCCTGAGCGAGGACGCTTTTCGCCCCTTCGGCATCGCCGCCCTCAAGGCGGACGCCGGCGCGATCAAGGTGCGCGATGAGGTCCGCGCGCGCCTGCCATTCGGCCAGCTGCGAACCTTCTCCCGCGAGATCCCGCTGCGGTCCGGGGCGTCCCGCCGCGTGCTGCTGGTGCCGCCCCTGGCCGGGGCCTATCCCTTTCTCATGCGCGACCTCGTGGTGGCGCTGCTCTCGGTGGCCGACGAGGTGGGTGTCGCCGAATGGCCCAACGCCCGCTACGTGCCGCTGGATCGCGGCCGATTCGGCTTCGCCGAGAATTGTCTCGAGACGGCGCAGATGACGCGGGCCCTCGCCGCGCCGGGGACCGGAAACGGCGCCGTCGGGGAGCCGTCGGTGCATGTGGTGGGAGTATGCCAGGGCGCGGTGCCGGCGCTCGCGGCCGCGTTGCTGCTGGCCGAGGCCGGGCTGGCGCCGAAGAGCCTGACCCTGATGGGCGGGCCCATCGATCCCTCCCGCCACCCCACGCGGGTCTGGCGGGTGCTGCAGGCCCGCTCGCTCGAAGCGCTGGAGATCCAGGTGCTGGAGACGGTGCGGGCCGGCTTCCCGGGGGTGGGGCGCCGGATCTTTCCCGCCTGGCGGCAGGTCGACACTTTCGCCCTCTACCTCTGGCGCCAGACCATCGGCGGCGGCGAGCTGCCCTATCGCCTGACCTTCGACGAGGGCGACGATCCGGCCCGCTTCCCCCTCGCCCGGCTGTGCTGGACCATGATGGACGTGGCCGGCGAGTTCTTCATGGAGAACGTCTCCACCGTTTTCCGCGAGAACGCGCTGATGGCGGGCACCCTGAGCGTGGCGGGCCGCCGGGTCGAGCCCGCGGCGCTGACCGGCACGGCGCTGCTCACCGTGGAGGGCGGCGACGACGACATCGCCGGCGTCAGCCAGACCGAGGCCGCCCACGACCTGTGCGCCGCCCTGCCGGACGCCCTGCGCCGCCGGCTGGTGGTGCCGCGCATCGGGCATTTCTCGCTGTTCTACGGCCGCGCCATGCGCGAGCGCATCCTGCCCGCGGTGGCCGAGGCCATGGACGTGGGCGAGGCGGCCTGAGGCAGCCCCGCCCTGCCGCCGGCTACTGGGTCTTCTCGATCAGCCGGCCGATCTTCTCCATCAGCTCGCCCACCTGGGCTTCCGAGATGATCAGCGGCGGGGTGACCACCAGAGCGTCGCCCGAGGTGCGGAACATCACGCCTTCCTCATGGAAGCCGCGCTCCAGCGCCTCGAAGGCGCGCAGGCCCGGCTTGCCCTCGCGCGGGGCGATGTCGAAGGCGGCGGTCAGGCCCACGGTGCGGATGTCGAGCACGCCGGGCTTGTCGCGCAGCGCCATGGCGGCATCGGCGAACATGGGCTCCAGCGCCCGCGCCCGCTCGAACAGGCCCTCGGCGGCGTAGAGGTCGAGGGTGGCGAGGCCGGCGGCGCAGGCCAGCGGGTGGGCCGAATAGGTATAGCCGTGGAACAGCTCGATGACGTGCTCCGGCCCCTTCATGAAGGCCTCGTAGATGCCCTTGCGCACGATGGCGCCGCCCATGGGCACGGCGCCCGCCGTCACGCCCTTGGCGAAGGTGATGATGTCCGGCACCACGCCGTAGCGCTCGGCGGCGAAGGCGTGGCCGAGCCGGCCATAGCCGGTGATCACCTCGTCGAAGATGAGCAGGATGGCGTGCTTGTCGCAGATCTCGCGCAGCTTCTTGAGATAGCCCTTGGGCGGCGGCAGCACGCCGGTGGAGCCGGCCATGGGCTCGACGATCACCGCGGCGATGGTGGAGGGATCGTGCAGCGCGACGATGCGCTCCAGCTCGTCGGCGAAATGCGCGCCATAGTCCGGCTCGCCCTTGGTGAAGGCCTGATGCGCCCGATCATAGGTGGTGGGCAGGTGGTCCACGCCGGTCAGAAGGGTGCCGAAGGTGCGCCGGTTGGTGACGATGCCGCCCACCGAGATGCCGCCGAAGCCCACTCCGTGATAGGCCCGCTCGCGGCCGATCAGGCGGGTGCGGCCGGCATTGCCGGTCACGTTGTGATAGGCGAGGGCGATCTTCAGCGCGGTATCCACCGCCTCCGAGCCCGAATTGCAGAAGAAGACGTGGTCGAGATCGCCCGGCGCCAGCGCGGCGATCCGGCTCGCCAGCTGGAACGCGGCCGGGTGGCCGTACTGGAAGGTGGGGCCGTAATCCATCTCGGCGGCGGAGGCGCGGATCGCCTCGACGATCGACGGGCGGTTATGGCCGGGATTGACGCACCAAAGGCCGGCGCAGCCATCGAGGATGGCGCGGCCGTCGGGGGTGTAATAATGCATGTCCTGGGCCCGCGAGACGAGACGCGGCCGGGCCTTGAAGGCGCGATTGGCCGTGAACGGCATCCAGAACGATTCGAGATCATTGGGGACCGCCACGGGGGTGGCGCCGCCCGTACCGGGTGCCGTCGCTTGTTCCAAGGTCATTGACCTGCTCCTTGCTTCCCGCGGCGTTGTCGGCTCGCCCTGGCGCTGTGCGGCCCGGCTGAGCGGCGCGCGGGGTGGCCCAAGCTATCAGGGGGCGAGCCGGGGCGGAACTCGCCTCGCCGCAGAGCCCCCTTGCGCGCCGCGCCCTTTCGGCCGACAAACGTCAAATGACCAAGCGTAAGGCTCCAACCGTACCTCCCCTGGAGGGGACAACGGCCGGACCGGGGGCTGCCGTGCCGCCGGATGATACCTTGCGCGAAGGGCTTCCGGTGGCTGATTTGGTGCCCCAGGAGGTGGAAGATTCGCCCCTGTCCGTGGCTCCGGCGGAGGCTGTGGATCCGGTGCCCGGCGTCGCCGCCGAAGCGGTGGGGGAGGACCCGGCCGATGCCGCTCCCGAGGCCATCGATCCGCAGCCCGATGACCGGGCGGCATTCGAGGCGCGGGTTCACGCCGCTCTGGACCGGGCCCTGGAATCGCCGGCGCTGGCCGGCTCGCCGCGCCTCGCCGCCTTCCTGCGCTTCGTGGTGGAGACCACGCTCAAGGGCCGGGCGGAGGAGATCAAGGGCTACACCATCGCGGTGGAGGCGCTCGGCCGGCCCCATTCCTTCGATCCCCAGTCCGATCCCATCGTGCGGGTGGAGGCCACCCGCCTGCGCCGGGCGCTGGAGCATTTCTACGCCGCCGCCGGGGCCGACGAGCCGCTGGAGATCGTCATTCCCAAGGGCAGCTACGTGCCCCTGTTCCGCGAGCGGGCGGTGGCGGCCGAGCGGACGGCGGATCCCGCGGCGCTGTCCGAGGGCGGGCCGGTGCCGGGCGCGGCCGGGGTGGCCCTGCCCGCCGAAGCGTCCCCCGAATCTGCGCCGGCGGAGGGAACGGCGGCCGCCCGCGGCCGGCTCTCCGGCTGGCTGGCGAACCGGCCGCGCGCCGTGGCGGCGGGCTTGGCCGCCGGCGTCCTGCTTGGCCTTCTCGCGATGAGCGTTCCGTCGGGCCTGCGCTCGGCGGCTGAGCCGCACGGCTCGGCCCTGCAGGCGGTGGGCCTGCCCCTGGTGGAGGTGCTCAGCTTCGACGCCACCGGCCCCAACGCGCCCGATCGCGGCGAGTTGCGCGCCATGGAGGTGCGCCTGCGCGACGCCTTCGCCCGTTTCGACTTCGCCGACGTGAAGGACGGTGACGACCGTCTGGCGGCGGCACGCTGCCGCGCCGCGCCGAGCCGGTCCATCTTCACCCTGGCGGCGCTGGCCGAAGGCCGCGAGGACGGCGGCTTCTCCCTCCTGCTGCGCCTCTCGGACGCCTGCGACGGGGTGATCGTCTGGTCCGGCGCGCTGGAAGGCCTCTACGGCGGGGCCCGCCTTCCGGAGAGCGAGGCCCGCGTGGTGCGCGAGATTTCCGGCATGCTGATGGAGACCCACGGGGTGGTGCTCACCCGGGCGCGGACCCAGGCACGCACCATGGCCTTCGCCGAGACCGGCAGCAATGCGCCGACCTCGGCCTTCGGCTGCGTCGCCGAGGCGTTCGCGGTGCTCGGCGAGGAGGACGGCGCCGAGCCGACCGCCGCGCGCGCCTGCTTTTCCACTCTCGCCGAGCAGGATGCGGGCTTCGGCCTCGTCCATGCGGTGAAGGCGGCCCTGATGCTGCATCAGCTCACCGGCGACGTGCGTGCCGACAGCTCCCGCGCCGAGGCGGCCGATATGCTGCACGAGGCCGAGCTGGCGGTGGAGCTGGAGCCGGCGAGCGCTTATGCGGCCCGCACCCTTGCCCTGGTGCAGGTGTTCGTGGGCGAGGGAGAGCTGGCCTACCAGTCCGCCCGGCGTGCGCTGGAGCTGAACCCGCTCGACTATGACGTGGCGGCCAGCGCCGGCGCGGTGTTCATCGCCGCCGGACGGGTCGATGAGGGCGCCGAGCTGATCCGCTGGGCCCGCGCGCAGGGCGCGGCGGCGACGTCGGAGCTCAATGCCTACCTCGCCCTCGCGGCCTTTCTGAGGGGGGATCGCGCCGGCGCCCAGGCCCTCATCGCCTCGCTGGAGCTGCATCCGAGCCTGGCCAGCCGGCTGGCTCTGGCGCTCGCCTTCAAGACCCTCGACCGGCCCGGCGACATGCGCGAGGCGATCCACGCGCTGGTGCGGGTCGCCCCGCGGGGCGCCGACGGCGTGCGCCATCTGGTGCATCGGATGCTGGCCTCGCAGGACCTCGCGGACCGCGCCCTGACCACGCTGGAGGCCTCCGGCCTCTCGCCCCAGGCGGCCTCCGACAAGCCGCCCCACGGCTGAGTTCCGCGCGCGCCATCAAGGCTTTCTTTACCCTGTCGCGGCCATCATCGACGCCGGCCCTGAGCCTTGTCCCGTGAAGCCGGAACCCCCTTGTGCCGGAACGCCATCGCCCGCGCGTGCTGATCTGCGATCCCGATCCGGCGATCCGGCGGGCGCTGCGCACCGCCTTCGCGCGCCGGGCCGGGCCGGGCGAGACCGTCCCCACGCTCCTCGAAGCCGAGCATCTCGATGCGGCCGCAGCGCTGGCCGGACGGTGCGGCGCGGTGTTCCTGGCGCTGCCTTCGGGCGGTGAGGCGGCGGTGGCGCGCCTTCGGGCGGGCGGCTTCGACGGCGGGCTTCTGGCGGCCCTCGACCAGGGCTCGTTCGCGGCCGCGGTGAGCGCCATGCGGGCGGGCGCCGACGATGTGATGGTGAAGCCGCTGCGCGCCGAGGAGGCGGCCCGGCGGCTGGTGGAGATGGCGGCCGGCCCCGCTCGTGCGCTCTCCGCCCGTTCGGCTTCCCCCCAGGCCGGCGCGCCGCGGTCCGCCGCGACCGGGCCGGACGCCCCTCCTCCGCCCGCCGCGGACAAGGCGGCGCCGGATTATTGCGGTTTCATCGGCCGCTCGGACCCCATGCGCGCCCTTTACGGCCGCATCGAGCGGGCGGCGGCCTCCCGCGCGCCGGTGTTCATCACCGGGGAAAGCGGAACCGGCAAGGAAGTCTGCGCCGCCGCGCTCCATGCCCGTTCGCCTCGCCGCGACGGCCCGTTCCATGCCCTCAACTGCGCCGCCATTCCCCGCGACCTTCTGGAAGCCGAGATGTTCGGCCATGCCCGCGGCGCCTTCACCGGGGCGCACCGCGACCGCGCGGGGGCCGCCGAGCTGGCCCACGGCGGCACGCTGTTCCTCGACGAGATCGGCGAACTGGATCCGGCGCTCCAGGCCAAGCTGCTGCGCATGCTGGAGGAGGGCCGGGTACGCCGCATCGGCGAGGGCGAGGAGCGCGCGGTGGACGTGCGCATCGTCTGCGCCACCAACCGCGACCCGGAGGCCGAGGTGCGGGCGGGCCGGCTGCGCGCGGACCTGTTCTATCGCCTGCATGTGCTCAACCTGCATCTGCCGCCGCTCCGGGAGCGCGGCGAGGATGTGATGCTGCTCGCCTCGGCCTTCCTGCAGCGCTTCGCGCAGGAGGAGGGGCGCCCGGTGCCCGCGCTTCCGCCCGATGCGGCGGCGCGGCTGCTGGCGCGCGACTGGCCGGGCAACGTGCGCGAGCTTCAGAACCTCATGCGCCGCCACGTGGTGCTGGGCGAGGCGCCGGAGCGGGATCGCCCGGCATCGTCCGCGGCGGGCGGCGTGCCGCCGGGCCGGCAGGAGATCGAGCCCTTCGCGGTGCGCGAGCGGCGGATCATCGAGGAGGCCATCGCGGCGTTCGGCGGCAACGTGGCCGAGGCGGCGCAGGCGCTGGGCCTTGCGGCCTCGACCCTCTACCGCAAGAAGCTGTCCTGGCAGAATTCCCGCCGCGCCGGTTGAGGCGCAATTCCCGCACGCGCGCACTGCAGTCATGGTAAGAAGGCCCGCCAATCTAGGGGGCTTTCATGGGGACGATGGATCAGGGTGCCGGCCAGCGGGCCAGGCAGGCGGGCGTGTCCGCGCGCGGCACGTCGGTGCTGGGGGCGTGCGTTCTCGGCGCGGTGCTGCTGGCGGGCGGGCCTGCGCTGGCCCAGGGCTGGTCGCAGCACACGCAGGACGGCAAGCCGGCGCTGCTGTACGAATCCGACGATTCCGGCGAGAGCGTCGGCTTCACCGCCCGCTGCTCGGGCGGTCAGGTGCAGGTGATGTACGCGCTGCCGTCGCGCTCCACTCTCAAGGGCGGCACCGCGAAGGCGTGCGACTCCGAGCGCCCCTGCCGGGAGAAGCTGCCGGTTGCCTTCCTGGTGGATGGCAAGGCCACCGCGCTCCAGGCGCGGGCGGTGCCGGAGATGATGTATGACGGCTACGAGATCCGCGGCAGCCTGAGTGCCAGTTCCCCCTTCTGGGCGCAGCTCCAGTCGGGCGGGACGCTGGCGTTGAAGGTGGACGGCACGGTGGCGGAGAAGATCCCGCTCAAGAGCGGCCGCGCGGTCATCGCCAAGTTCGTCGCCGCCTGCGGCAAGTAGGCGCCGGCGGACGGGTACGCAGGGCGTCGCTTCGTGCGCGACGCCCTGCGCCTCAAGGAATGAGCCGGCTCAGAGGATGAAGCGGCTCAGGTCGGCATTCTTCGCGAGGTCCGCCACCCGGTCGCGCACATAGGTGGCGTCCACCACCACCGCCTCGCCCGAGCGGTCGGGGGCGGAGAAGGAGAGGTCGTCCAGCACCCGCTCCATCACCGTCTGGAGCCGGCGGGCGCCGATGTTCTCCACGTTGGAATTCACCTCCACCGCCGCGTCGGCGATGGCTTCCACCGCGTCCGGCGTGATGGTGAGGGCGACGCCCTCGGTGGCCATCAGCGCCACCGACTGCTTGACGAGGCTCGCCTCGGTCTCGGTGAGGATGCGCACGAAATCGGCCCGCGTCAGCGCCTCCAGCTCCACCCGGATGGGCAGGCGGCCCTGCAGCTCGGGCAGGAGGTCCGACGGCTTCGACACGTGGAAGGCGCCGGAGGCGATGAACAGGATGTGGTCGGTCTTCACCGGCCCGTGCTTGGTGGAGACCGTGGTGCCCTCGATGAGGGGCAACAGGTCCCGCTGCACGCCCTCGCGCGACACGTCGGCCCCCGAGCGGCCCTCGCGGCCGGCGATCTTGTCGATCTCGTCGAGGAAGACGATGCCGTTGTTCTCCACCGCGTGGATCGCCTCCTGGGTGATGGCGTCCTGATCGATGAGCTTGTCCGCCTCCTCGGTGAGGAGCAGGGGGTGGGCGTCCTTGACCGTCACCCGGCGGGTCTTGGAGCGCCCGCCGAAGGCCTTGCCGAGCATGTCGGAGAGCGAGATGGCGCCCATCTGCGCGCCGGGCATGCCGGGGATCTCGAACATGGGCATGCCCTGGGCGCCGCCCTGCACCTCGATCTCCACCTCCTTGTCGTCCAGCTCGCCGGCGCGCAGGCGCTTCCTGAAGCTGTCGCGGGTGGCGGGGGACGAGGTGGCGCCGACGAGGGCGTCGAGCACCCGGTCCTCGGCGGCGAGATGGGCCTTGGCCTGCACGTCCTTGCGCTTGGCGTCGCGCATCAGGCCGATGCCCACCTCCACGAGGTCGCGCACGATCTGCTCCACGTCGCGGCCCACATAGCCGACCTCAGTGAACTTGGTGGCCTCGACCTTGAGGAAGGGCGCGCCGGCCAGCCGGGCGAGGCGGCGGGAGATCTCGGTCTTGCCGACGCCGGTGGGGCCGATCATGAGGATGTTCTTCGGCAGAACCTCCTCGCGCAGCTTCTCGTCCAGGTGCAGGCGGCGCCAGCGGTTGCGCAGCGCGATGGCCACCGCGCGCTTGGCTTTCGCCTGGCCGACGATGTGGCGGTCGAGTTCCGAGACGATCTCGCGCGGGGAAAAGTCGCTCATGGCGGGTCCCTTGAAGGATTTTTGCGCGGATTTCAGCGCCGGGGCGATCCGCGGGGGCCGTTCGGCCCGCAGTTTTGGCAACGGATGGCGGCGGGCGCGGGCGCCCGGCGCGGCTCGGCCGCTCAGGCGGCGATGGTCTCCACCACCACGTTGCGGTTGGTGTAGATGCAGATGTCGGCGGCGATCTCCAGCGCGCGGCGGGCGATCACCTCCGGGTCCTCCTCGCGGTCGAGCAGGGCGCGGGCGGCGGCCAGCGCGAACGCCCCGCCCGAGCCGATGCCGGCCACCCCCGCCTCGGGCTCCAGCACGTCGCCGGTGCCGGTGAGCACCAGGGTGATGGAGGCGTCGGCGACGATCATCATGGCTTCGAGCCGGCGCAGGTAGCGGTCGGTGCGCCAGTCCTTGGCGAGTTCCACGCAGGCGCGCTGGAGCTGGCCGGGATACTGCTCCAGCTTGCCTTCCAGCCGTTCGAACAAAGTGAAGGCATCGGCGGTGGCCCCGGCGAAGCCGCCGATCACGTCGCCCCGGCCGAGCCGGCGCACCTTGCGGGCGTTGGATTTCAGCACCGTCTGGCCGAGCGTGACCTGGCCGTCGCCGGCGATGGCGACGCGCCCCGCCTTGCGCACCGAGACGATGGTGGTGCCGTAGATGGTATCGGGGGAATGCTGCATAAGGAACTCCGCTGCGCCGCCTTACTTATGCACTTGCGCGGCGGGCGCAACGGGCGAGGCGCGCCTTGCCGGCTGCCCGCGCCCCCGTCATCCCTCTGCCATATGGCGTTGCGGCGGCGTTGCTGCTAAACCCCCGCCCTTGGAGGCGTTCCATGCGGCAGGCGGAAATCAAGCGCGAGACCAAGGAAACGAAGATCGCCGTGTCCCTCGACATCGACGGGACGGGGAAGGTCAGCGTCGCCACCGGCATCGGCTTCCTCGACCACATGCTGGACATCCTCGGCCGCCACGCCCGCTTCGACCTCGACATCAAGGCGGACGGCGACCTGCACATCGATTACCACCACACCACCGAGGACGTGGGCATCGCCCTGGGGCAGGCCATGCGCCGGGCGCTGGGCGACATGGCGGGCATCACCCGCTACGCCAGCCTGCATTTGCCCATGGACGAGACCCTGACCCGCGTGGCGGTGGACGTGTCCGGCCGGTCCTTCCTGGTGTTCCGCACCACATTCGCGGTGGAGAAGATCGGCACCTTCGACACCGACCTGGTGCGCGAGTTCTTCCAGGCCTTCACCTCCAATGCCGGCATCTGCGTGCATGTGGAGACCCTCTACGGGGTCAATGCCCACCATATCGCCGAGAGCTGCTTCAAGGGCCTCGCCCGGGCGCTGCGCACGGCGCTGGCCATCGATCCGGCGCTGGCCGGGGAGATCCCGTCCACCAAGGGCGCGCTGGGGACGTAAGGAGAGCGGACATGGCGAGCTGGAGCGTTCTGTCGAAGGATGGAGCGGGCGATGCGTCCGTGACGGCGGCCGATGCCGTGGTCTTCGTGCGGGAGAAATTCTCCTGGCTGGCGTTCCTGCTCACCCCTATCGCGCTGATCTTCCACCGGCTCTGGCTGGTGCTGATCGCCTATCTCGCGGTGGGCGCCGTGCTCGAGGCGTGCGTGGAGATGTTCGACCTGCCGGCGGCCGCGGCGAGCATCGTGATGCTCGGCTTCAGTTTCCTCATCGCCCTGGAGCTGCCGTCGCTGCGGGTGCGCAAGCTCATCCGCAAGGGCTATCGCGACGCGGGCTCGGTGGTGGCCGACAGCCTGGAAGCCGCCGAGCAGCGCTTCTTTGAAGGCGTCGTTCTGCGCCCTGCGCCGGCGCCGCGCCCGGTGCCCCCGACGGCGCCGACGCCTCCGGGCGCGCAGCTGCCGCAGCATGGCATCATCGGCTCCTTCGCCGGAGGGTCCGCATCTTGACCGTCGCCGTCATCGACTACAATTCCGGCAATCTGCATTCCGCCGCCAAGGCGCTGGAGCGCGCCGCCAGCGAGACAACGCAGGCGCGCGTGGTCGTCACCAGCAACCCCGACGTGGTGCGCGGCGCCGACCGGGTGGTGCTGCCGGGGGTGGGCGCGTTCGCCGACTGCCGGGCCGGCCTCGATGCGGTGCCCGGCATGGTGGAGGCGCTGATCGCCGTGGTGAAGGAGAAGGGCCGGCCTTTCCTCGGCATCTGCGTCGGCCTGCAGCTGCTCGCAGAGCGCGGGCTGGAGCATGGCGTCACCGAGGGCCTCGGCTGGATCCGCGGCGAGGTGGACCGCATCGCCCCCGGCGACAAGGCGCTCAAGATCCCCCACATGGGCTGGAACAGCCTGGAGCTGGCGCGCGAGCACCCGCTGTTCGCCGGCATCCATACGGGGGAGGGCGGGCTCAACGCCTATTTCGTCCATTCCTACCACCTGAAGCCGGCCGACGGGCTCGACCTTCTGGCCACCACCGATTATGGCGGCGCCATCACCGCGGCGGTGGCGCGCGACAATGTGGCCGGCACCCAGTTCCATCCCGAGAAGAGCCAGACCCTCGGCCTCGCTCTCCTCGCGAATTTCCTGAAGTGGCATCCGTGATTTTATTTCCCGCCATCGATCTGAAGGACGGCCTCGCCGTGCGCCTGGAGCAGGGCGACATGGCGCGCGCCACCGTGTTCAACCGCGATCCTGCCGCCCAGGCGGCCGAGTTCCAGGCCCTGGGCTTCCGCTACCTGCACCTGGTGGACCTCGACGGCGCCTTCGCCGGCAAGCCGGTGAACGCGGCGGCGGTGGAGCGCATCCTCGAGACCGTGTCGCTTCCCGTACAGCTCGGCGGCGGCATCCGCGACATGGTGACGGTGGAAGGCTGGCTGGCCAAGGGCATCACCCGGGTGATCCTCGGCACCGCGGCGGTGCGCGATCCCGCCTTCGTCAAGGAGGCGGCCAGGCGCCATCCCGGCCGCATCGCCGTGGGCCTCGATGCGCGCGACGGGCGGGTGGCGGTGGAAGGCTGGGCCGAGACCTCCGACCTTCCCGCCGTGGATATCGCGCGGCGCTTCGAGGATGCGGGCGTCTGCGCCATCATCTACACCGATATCGCCCGCGACGGCCTGCTGAAGGGCCTCAACATGGACGCCACGGTGGCGCTGGCTGAGGCCATCTCTCTGCCGGTGATCGCCTCGGGCGGCCTTGCCTCCATCGACGACATCAAGGCGCTGCTGGAGCCGCGCGCCGCGAAGCTCGAAGGCGCCATCACCGGCCGGGCGCTTTATGACGGGCGCCTCGATCCGCGCGCGGCGCTGGCGCTGGTGGCGGCCGGAGGGGCGGCATGCTGAAGGTCCGCGTCATCCCCTGCCTCGACGTGAAGGACGGGCGCGTGGTGAAGGGCGTCCAGTTCGTGGACCTGCGCGACGCCGGCGATCCGGTGGAGGCGGCCCGCGCCTATGACGCCGCCGGCGCCGACGAGCTGACCTTCCTCGACATCACCGCCAGCCACGAGAACCGCGGCACCATCCTCGACGTGGTGAGCCGCACCGCGGAGCAATGCTTCATGCCGCTCACGGTGGGGGGCGGCGTGCGCACCGTGGACGATGTGCGCACCCTGCTGCACGCCGGCGCGGACAAGGTGGCCATCAACACCGCCGCGGTCACCCGCCGCGCCTTCGTGGGCGAGGCGGCGGAGAAGTTCGGCGAGCAGTGCATCGTGGTGGCCATCGACGCCAAGAGGGTGAGCGGCGAGGGCGAGGCCGACCGCTGGGAGATCTTCACCCATGGCGGGCGCAAGCCCACCGGCATCGACGCGCTCGAATACGCCCGCGAGGTGGTGGCGCTCGGCGCCGGCGAGCTCCTGCTCACCTCCATGGACCGCGACGGCACCGGCATCGGCTTCGACTGCGCTTTGACCCGGGCGGTGTCGGACGCGGTGCCTGTGCCGGTGATCGCCTCCGGCGGGGTGGGGACGCTGGAGCACCTCGTGGAAGGCATCCGCGACGGCGGCGCGACGGCGGTGCTCGCCGCCTCGATCTTCCATTTCGGCACCTTCACCATCCAGCAGGCGAAGGACTATCTCGCCGCCGCCGGCCTGCCCGTGCGGTTGCACGGCTAGGGCGGCCTTCCGCGCAACGCGGCTGTGAAATTCCTGCGGCGTTGAGAAATCATCGAATTTTACCGTTTCATCGTTCCCCATTGCGAGGCAGATTGGTCGCAACGGGCCCAGGGCTGGCACCACCATGGCTGAAGACCGCATCACATTGTCCGATCTCGAACAGATCGTCGCCGCGCGGGCGATGGCGGATTCGGCCTCGTCCTACACCCGCACCCTGCTCGACAAGGGCGTGGGCAAGTGCGCCCAGAAGCTCGGCGAGGAGGCGGTGGAGACGGTGATCGCCGCGCTGTCGGGCAGCGCGCAGGAGCTCGTCGCGGAAAGCTGCGATCTGCTCTACCATCTCATGGTCCTGCTGAAGGCGCGGGATGTGCCGCTCGATGCGCTCCATGCCGAGCTGGCCCGCCGCACGGGGCAGTCGGGACTGCAGGAAAAAGCGTCGCGAACGGCGCGGTGACGGAGGAAACTTGCGTGCTGGACCAACGGCTTGATCCGGTCCTTTCGCCTTATCGCTCCTTCTCCCGCGACGCCTGGGCCGCCCTGCGTCGCGATACTCCCATGACGCTGCGTCCGCAGGAGATCGCCCGGCTGGAAGGCTTCAACGCCCACCTGTCCATGGCCGAGGTGACGCAGATCTACCTGCCGCTCTCGCGCCTCCTGTCCATCTATGTGGGGGCGACGCAGAAGCTCTATCTGGCGATGAGCCATTTCCTCGACCAGCATCGGCGCGACGGCGAGGGCAAGGTGCCCTACATCATCGGCGTCGCCGGCTCGGTGGCGGTGGGAAAATCCACCACCGCGCGCGTGCTGCAGGCGCTGCTCGCCCGCTGGCCCAACACGCCCAAGGTCGATCTCGTCACCACCGACGGATTCCTGCTGCCCAACGCCATCCTCCAGCGCGAGGGGCTGATGGACAAGAAGGGCTTCCCCGAGAGCTACGACCTGCCCCTGCTGCTGCGCTTCCTCACCGACATCAAGGCGGGGCGCCGGCCGGTGCGGGCGCCGCTCTACTCCCATTTCTTCTACGACGTGATGCCCGACCAGACGGTGGAGGTGGACCGGCCGGACATCCTGATCGTGGAAGGGCTGAACGTGCTCCAGACCACGCGGCCGCCGAAGGACGGCAAGGCCATTCCCTTCGTGTCCGACTTCTTCGACTTCTCGATCTACATCGACGCCGACGAGGAGGTGCTGGAGGAGTGGTACGTGGAGCGCTTCATGAGCCTGCGCGAGACCGCGTTCCAGGATCCGCTCTCTTATTTCCACCGCTATTCCAAGCTCACCGCCGAGGAGGCGCAGGCCACGGCGCTGTCCATCTGGCGGCGCATCAATCTGCCGAACCTGCGCGACAACATCCTGCCCACCCGGCAGCGGGCCGATCTCATCCTGCGCAAGGCAGGCGACCATGAGGTGGCCGAGGTGAGCCTGCGCCGGCTGTAGGTCCGGGCGCGCCTTCCCCTCCCTGGGGTCATCCGGCCCGGTCCCGCGAGCGCGGACCTATGAGGGGCCCCGGGAACCGTCGGCTTCCGGCCGACGGCCGCCTTGGGGCCCGCGCCGCCGTCCTCCAGTTCTGCATTTTTGCAAGACCCGCTCCCGCCGCAGGCTCCGGCGTGGCCGTAAGCCGCCGTGCCTCAAGCCCTTTTTCCCACCGATAGGTTGTTTTGTTTCGAACAGCCCGGATCCGGCGATGTCAGCCGGACATGGCCGATGTCGGGTTCTCAACACGAGCACCGGACCCGTCGCCCGCCCGCTAAGGCGCTACATTTGAATGATTTTCGACTGGGAAATCCGCTGGCACGCTCGTTGCTTACCCTATCCTGCAAGGCGCAAGTTGGGCGCCGACGCGGGTCAACGAAGGCTTTCCGCCGGAACCACCCTCGTCGGCATCGGCGCCGAGAACGAGTGATTTGAGATCAGTCTGCGCACCACGGGCGCACCGGTCAAACGTCTAGGTCCGATTAACGTCCAGGACGCAATGTCCCGGTCCGACAACGCCAGGTTTTTTAAGGAGAGCAAGATGTCCCTGCGACAGATCGCGTTTTACGGCAAGGGTGGTATCGGCAAGTCGACCACCTCTCAGAA